>Ga0307987_1000311_pt1 | contig 29001 bp, 19 predicted proteins | sample EllFjometagen181_FD_203157 | JGI IMG/M metagenome (GOLD analysis project Ga0307987, IMG submission 203157) | Marine microbial communities from Ellis Fjord, Antarctic Ocean - #181 | ecosystem: Environmental > Aquatic > Marine > Unclassified | place: Southern Ocean | collected 2014-10-08 | reverse complement strand
TCAGGTCGTACCATGACGGCAAGTCGGACCGAAGCCGGACCGTGGGATCAACTCAGGTCGTACCACGTCAACACTCCGACCGCCCTGCAACGCCTAATATCGGCAACACATCAACACCCGGAATCAGCAGGTCAACACATCATGCGCTGATTCGTAATCAGCAGGCCGTGAGTTCAAATCTCATCCTCGGCTCCATTAGAAAGCCCCCGTAAATCGGGGGCTTTCGCCGTTTCAGGGGTAGTGTTTCAGGCAGGTGCCCGCATACATACGGAATACGTTTTTGGTGCATCCTGATGGAGCCTCATTTTTGGGGTTCAGAACGAAGAACAGCCCCGTAGACGGGCCATCAGGAGGACAGAATGACCACCACCACCAAGAAGCCTGCATGGAAGCTCCAGCGGAGCAAGCGCCCCAAGGGCTGGTATTTCCAGGCCGCCTACAGCGGCCCCCAGGGTCGAACCGCGATCAGGCTCGGCTCCCTGTCCGGCGATGAGGCAGCAGCAGCGTCGGCCAACATCAACCCGATGCCCTCCCCAGACCTCATTGACCTTGACCCGATCCGCCGGAACACTTGCCAAGCAAGAGCAGGAGGCCACATAGCATCGAGGAAGAATCGAAGAAAGTACTCCACAGAGTTCAAATCCGAAGCGGTGAAGCTCACCCTCGAGTCCGGCCTGACGCAGGCACAGGCAGCTCGCGACCTGGGTGTTGCCGAGAGCGTCCTGGGCCGCTGGGTCAGAGCTGTGGAGGACCAGGCCTCTCCAGGGGCGTTGACCACCGAGAAGAAGCGGGAACTCCAGGGGCTCCGTCGAGAGAACTCAATAAAACAGCGGCCCTATTCGCGAAGGAGATCCTGTAGCGACCTACAGGTTCATCCACGCGGAGAAGGCCACCTGCCGGGCCCCCACAGTCGGCCTCATCCACCACAGCGACCGCGGCTCGCAATACGCCAGCGACAAGTATCGAGCCGCCCTGACGACGATGGGTCCGGCGCTCTCCGGAGCCGTCTTGGGAGGCTTGTACCCGAGCCTACCGCGACCATGTGCCAGCGGTAGGGCCTCCGTCATGAGCACGAACCCCACCGAGGTTTGGCTGTGGGCGTCATGCATGTGGTATTGGCGAAGGACAGGGGAGGGGAGAGGTGTTGACAGAGACCGGCTGCGGCATGGACCGAGGCTCCTGGAGGTGCAGGGCCTGGCTCGCTTTCCCCCTACATGGCATAACTCCCTTGGACTGCGAGCGAGACCCTACCGCTTCGAGGAGCAAACATGGCCCATGGACGTTCGATTCGGATTTATCTGGCTGACGGATCTGCCTCGGGGATCCGCCACGCAGAGGTCGTCAATTGGACGGGTCAGGCCATCGTTTGCCCTCGCACCCGCTTCGTCGAACTCAAGGAGTGGGACGAGAGCCAACGTCCGGGCGTGTACATGCTTGCGGGAGATGACCCCGAGGGCTCCCGTCCGCTGGTCTACGTGGGGGAGGCCGAGAACGTACAGGACCGGCTCAAGACCCACCTCAAGGATGCCAAGAAGGACTTCTGGGATCAGGTGGTCTTGTTCACCAGCAAAGATGCGAACCTGACCAAGGCACATGTGAAGTATCTGGAGTCTCGGATCGTGGAGTTGATGCGCCAGATCGGCAGGGTAAAGCTGGCCAACGGGAACACGCCTCCCCGGCCGTCTCTCCCGCGTGCAGATAGTGATGCGATGGATGAGTACCTCGGTCCGGCACGCTTGCTACTCGCGGCTTTGGGCTTCACCTGGCTTCAACCTCTCGCCCGTCGCGGTGGCGGTGACGAACCTGGGCCGACAGGACCTCTGGCAGATCTGCTGCTGTACTTCCAATTGCCCAAACGTGGCGTTGACGCCAGAGGTCACTCTACGGATGAGGGGCTTGTGGTGTTGGGGGGCTCCAAGGGCGATAGCAAGGTCCGTAGCTCGCTGTCCAAGGGGTGGAAGGCTGCCCGGGAAGACCTCATCGCCGATGGCTCCATCGTGGACAATGGCCAGAGGGTGGAGTTCACGCGGGACGTACTGTTCAGCTCACCGAGCGCTGCCGCGGCCATCGTTGCGGGAGGAGTGTGGAACGGCCGATCGGGTTGGAAGGATGAACAGGGGAAGTCACTGGCCGAGCTGGAACACGCTCGGGTGGCGGAGGCGGAGCGGGAGTCCAGATGACCGTTCGACGGGTGCACTGTGATATCGGAGCGAACCCCAAGGACCGGTAGGCCAAGACATCACCCCGTGCGAGCCCATCATGCCCCCCAACAAAAACGCCAAGTGCCCCTGCGGTTCCGGCCGGAAGTACAAGCAGTGCTGCGCCAAGCGCCGTCGGACCAAGCGCGACACCCCCTACACCGCACAGGATCGCCGCCGAGCCCAGGAGCTCATCGATCAGCTCTCCGATCAGATCGAGGACCAGCCCGAGATGGACCTCGCCTACGACGAGTTCATGCCTGAAGCGGCCCTCGAGGACGACTTCCCTGATGACGTCGATGACCTGCTCACCGATCTTTTCGGGGACTGGGTCATGTACGACCGCGTGTGGCAGGATGGCCCGCCGCCGGTGCAGCGGGTCTTGGACCTACGGGAAGCCCGGGGTGGTCCTCGGCTCTGGCTAGAGCAGCTGCGACGTGCACCGTTGGGGTTCTGGGAGATCGTGGACCTCTCGCCCGGCCGCTCCCTGACGCTATGCGAGCTTGTCAGCGGGCGCGAGGTCACCGTTCGGGAGGTCAGTGGATCCCGTACCGGCCACCGCCGGGACCTGCTGGCCGGACGGGTGATCGAGATCGGAAAGTCCGGCCAGCCCGAGCTCGAGGGCGTCGTGGTGAGCCTCCGTCGGCTCGATGCCGAGCACCTGGTGGGTTGGTTGACCAAGGCTCGGCGCGATCTCGGGTCCGTGGCCGAGGTGGGCCAGGACAAGAGCCCATACGAGCGCCACGCCCCCATCCTGCTGGCCGAGTACTTGGCCGCCACGTCCAAGCAAGGGCTCCCTGAGCTCTCGACCACCAGCGGCGAGCCCCTGGTAATGGGCGAGACCCGCTTCGAGATCCTCGACCTGGACGCCCTGCGCTGCAATCTGCAGGACCACCCCAATCTGGATTCGGTGAATGACGAGGACGACACCGAGGGCTGGACCTGGTTCGAGCCCGATCCGAACGAACCAGACCGTGGGCGGGTGCTGGGCAACCTCGAGCTGCAGGGTGACACTCTGGTGCTCAACACCATGTCCAACGAGCGCACATCGCGCGGGAGGGAGCTGCTCGACGGCCTGGCTGGCTCGGCCATTCGTTTTCAGGCCACGGTCCATCAGGACATGCAACGTATGCTCGCCGAGCTGATGGCGAAGGGTGGACCAGGTCCCCGCGAAGCGAACGACGATGGGATCCCCCCCGAGCTGCAGGCCCAGCTGCTTCACCAGGAGTACGACCGCCACTACCGCCAGTGGATCGACGACCCCATCCCCGCGCTGGACGGTGACAGCCCCAGGCAGGCAGTGATCCATCCGCGCACGCGCCCCAAGGTGGTGGACCTGCTGCACGGGCTCGACAACCTCTACCACCGCGCCATCGCGCGGGGAGAGTACGGCTACGAGCCCACCTGGCTCTGGCGAGAGCTGGCCCTCGAGGACGAACGGGGCTTGGGCGTCGACCCGGCACACCCACCGCCTCTGGCCCACGAGCTGATGGAGGAGCATGTGACGGGTATGGGCCTGGCGGTGCGCCAGCTCGCGGCCCGCATCCGCGAGCGCCCAGGCTTCGAAGATCGCGTCACCGCCTCCCAGGAGTCCCTGGAGGAGGATGTCCCCCTTGTGCGCTTTCTGCAGGAGCACAGCAAGATCCTGGTCGGTCAGGGAGAGCACGGGGCCGACGCCGCAGAGGCCACGGAGTACCTGGGCAACCACATGCACCTGTACGCCAATTACGAGCTGCATCGCCGCAAGACCTTCTGGATCGACGATGGGCTGGCCTGGGCCCTGGGCAAGACCCGCCTGGACCTGCCCGGCAGCCAGCTGAAGCTGCCTTTCCCGTGCTTCGCCCTGGTGTTCACTGACCGCTACACCCTGGGTCTGGCCGAACGCCTGCTGGCCCGCGATCCGGACTGCGGCATCCAGGGTGACCTGATCCGTAGCGCCACGGTCTACGTGGTGCGCGAGCGCGAGGAGCTGCCTGGTACGCTCCACGTGGGCTTCCTCTTCGATACTGGCGGCGACGACTGGCCCTACCTGCTGCGCCGCGATTTATGGATTGAGCCGGAAGAGGAGCTCGATGCGCTGCTGGAGAGTCACCCCCCCAACGACGATGAGGACGCGCGGGATCCCATCCTCGCCGACCCCGAGACCCGCGCCCTGGTCCATCAGGTCATCAACGCCATCCTCTACGCCACCTCGGCTGGTGTGGAACCGGTGCCCAAGGGGCCGCCCAAGCCTCGGGAGCCCAGCGCCACCAGAGAGCCCCGGGTGCACTCGGGCGAAGAGGTGTTCTACCTGCCGGGCCGCATCGACATCACCCAGGTGCGGCGGCTGCAGGAGGTGGAGCGAAGCCGCGAGGGCAGCAGCCTGATGCACCGCTTCATGGTACGCGGCCACTGGCGACGCCCGGCGGCCAACTGGAAAGTCCAGCGACCCAGCTGGATCGAGCCCTACTGGAAGGGGCCCGACCTCGCCACCATCATCGAGCGAGAATACCGGCTGAAGGAGTAGTCCGATGACCACCACCACTATCCGTCAAGCCCTGGCCGCCTTCCTGGAGGACACCCGCGCCCGGGTCTCTGTGTCGACCGCGCGCAGGTACGAATTCGGCATCGATCTGTTCGAAGAGAGCATGGACGGCTACGGCCTCCTGGGTGACCGGGACGACTCTCGCCTCTTCTGCGACGCGACCGGCGCCGGCCGCATCCCTGGGGAGGTAGACGAGTTCTTCACCTGGTACCTGGTGCGCAAGGTGTCCGCGCCTATGGACGATCTGAAGGCCTGCGGCACTGCGGTCAAGCAGCTCGCCACCTGGCTGGGCGAGCGGGGCCACCTCGACCAGGTCGCAGCGAAGTCGATGAAGGCGGCCGCGGCGCAGTGCGCCCGCGCGTTTGCCCGGTCTCAGGAGCTGCGCGAGGTGCTCGATGAGCTGGCTCAGATCCACACCGTCGAAAAGACCGAAGAGGGTCACTTCGATATCAAGCGTGTCGAGGACGGCGCGCTCATCATCTCCCCGATGCACGGCGGCGAGCTGCGGCTGGTGCTTCCGGAGTGGGCCCTCGAGCTGTCCGAGCCGGGCTGGACTTTCTCAGGTGTGGTGGGTCAGCAGGGCGACGACTATGAGCTGGTCGAGATCTGGAACGTCTATCCATAGGTGAGAGGCTGCACAGGGAGCATCGATGGCGAAGCAGAAGAAGCGATCGGGGGCCAGCACGGCCAAGGCCAAGCGTCGGGAGTCTCGCAAGCGCAAACAGGCCACTCTGCTGGCGGGCCGGGATCCCGTCCAGGGGGCGTGGAGGCTGCCGTTGGTGGGGTGCTTCGTCAATCGTGGTTGGCGCGAGCGCCACATGGCAAGCGTCATGGTGTTCCGCGATAGAGGGCAGGGCAGACTGGTGATGGCTGGGGTCTTGGTGGACCTGGGGTGCCTGGGGGTGAAGGACGCATGGGTGCGCACGGACATGGACTTCATGGAGTACGAAGAGCTGGTCGCACACATGCGAGGATTCGAAGATCCTGGCGAATCCTGTGAGGTCGAACTGGCGGTAGCCATCCTGCTCGCGGGTCGAGCCTATGCCTCGAGCCTTGGCTTCGAACCCCACAACGAATCTGAGCGGGTGCTGCAGGTGTTGGGCTCGCCTTCTGCGGATGCGGTGCTGCCGGAGGTCCCGTGTGGGGAAGACGGCAAGCCTCTCTACATTGCGGGCCCCGACGACGACGTCGAACACATCCTCGGCACGCTCGAGCAGCGCCTGGGGCCTGAGGGCTTTCACTTCATCGCACCGGCCGGTGCCTTGGACGACATGCCGCCCCATGCCGGGGAAGTCACGAAGCTGCTCGACGAGCTGGCTCACACCAGCGCCGATGACCGGGATTCGCTGCTGTTGCGCTGTGGAAAGCTGAAGCGCTGCTTGATCCTCTGGTCGATGTCCGGGGAGTTGTTGGGAGAGCTCCGCGACTTCGCGCGTGGCCAGGACTCGGGAGACGGACAAAGGCCGGAACCGGACGAGATCCTCGATCGTTTCATCGCCGCCCATCGGTTCGATGACGGCCGCAGTGTCCACGAGGCCTTCGTCGATCGTTTTTCCCAGCTTGGAGACGACGACCGGCGCATCATCCTGGGCTGGAAGGACACGGTGGACGGCATCTTCGAGATCATCCGGCACGCGGGGGATCACCTCGAGCTGGTGAACCTGGTGGATGACCTGCCCTATGTCGTGCGCTCGAACCTGGGGCCGGCAGGGCTCAAGCAGGCGCCCAAGAAGGGCTTCCTCATTGGTCGCATGAGCCGGCTGGGGGACGAATGGCTTCTGAGTGGAGAGCACCGGGTGATGAAGCCACGCATGGCGGACGCGTTGCTCACGATGGCAGCCGAGCTCGCCATGAAGATACCGAGGCTCTTCTTCCGAAACCCCGCCCACCTCGAGAATGGCTGGGAGCAGCAGCAAGGCATGTACGATGACTTCGTCGCACACTTCGGCAGCGATGAGGTCGTCCTTCCTGGGAGCGAGTTGCAGGCCGCCATGGATGGATTCATGGCCCGCCAGCAGCGGGACGCCCGTGAGCGGACGCTGCGCGAGGGCACTCCGCTGGACCCCGCGCTGGTGTCCGCGGCACCCATCTCGGTCCCCATACCGCCGGAGCTGCTCTGCGAGCGTGAGGTGGCAGCGCTGCACCATCCACGGTGGGGCCAGGGCTTCTATGTGGGGTACGGGGAGGTGCGTCGCGCCTATCTGATGCCCAAGCGTGGGCTGCGACGTTCCGGTCTCCGTGCGGTGCGGGACTACCTCGAGGACCCTGATATCGACCCGCTGCCGCTGATACAGCTCGGGGAAAGATATCCGGAGGCTGCGTCTGTGCTCTTCGCGTCCATTGTGGGGCGGCCGGGCTTCGACTGGCGACGGGATGGTGATGCGCTGTTGCGCGAGTACAAGGGCGACCAATACGACCGCCTGCAACCCCGCGTGGTCCCGCTTCCCGAGCGCTACGTCGCGGCCATGCGACGGACCGCAGAGACTCGGGGGCGCTGATCGGTACAGGCATGGTGGATGCTCGATCTGTCACCCCGGTCCGCGCGGCGCTGGCCTGCTTGCCTAGCAGCTGGACTGCACCGAACAGAAAGTCGAAACGCCGGACTGAGTCCCTCCTGTCTCGCCCTCGCCCATCCCAACACGACAGGAGGGTCTGGTCTCCCCCCATGGGTCCCCCGGTTAGCTGGATGCATGATTGAAACCGGCTCCTCCGCCATGCCATGGCCCCCCCCTGACGAGCGTTCCCTGGAGCGCGCGTGCGCCAGCCTGACGCTGGGGCGGTCGGGCCCCGCCGGTGTCCGGGATGACATCCTTTCGGGACACGATCCCCTCGGTGAGGCCTTCTGTCAGCTCCGCGGCGCCGTCCAACGCCGGGCCATGGGAGCCTTCTACACTCCCCACGATGTGGTGGACGCCATGGTCGGCTGGGTGCTGGCCCGCAGCCCCGACCGGGTCGTGGACTGTGGCTGTGGCTCGGGCCGCTTCTCTGTGGCCCTTCGGCGGGCGGGCTTCACGGGGGCCATTGTCGCTGTCGATGTCGACCCCCTGGCTGTGACCATGACCGGGGCCCACCTGTGCGCTGCGGGTCTCCCTCCGGTGGATCTGCGCTGCGATGACTTTCTGACTTTCGCGCTGCCGCCCTGCGAAGGCATCACCGCATTTGTGGGCAACCCGCCCTACGTTCGCCACCACGACCTGTCTGCAGCCACCAAGCACTGGGCTCGGCGGGCTGTCGACCAGCTAGGTGTGCCGGTCTCGGGTCTGGCGGGACTGCACGTGCTGTTCTTGGTGGCCGTCGCGCTCCGTGTTCGGCCCGAGGACATCGGCTGCTTCATCACGTCCTCCGAGTGGCTGGACACTGGCTATGGCTCGACCGCCCGTGCCCTGCTTGGTGGGGCCATAGGCCTGGAGTTCCTCACAGCCATGCGTGCGGATGCTCGCCCTTTCGAGGACGCCATGAGCACCGCCGTGGTCTTTGGCTGGCGTTGCGGGCACCGTGCCCCTGCCAGGTTGCGGTGCATCGAACACTCCTGGGAGTTCATTGCTCCTGGTACGGGCCGCGTGGTGACCCAGGATCAGCTGCGCGAGACCCCGCGCTGGACAACTCTGCTCGATCCACAGCGCCGTCGTTCAGCTGATGAGCGGGTGACCCTGGGCCGCATCGCCAGGGTCCACCGTGGTGTGGCCACGGGCGACAATGGCTTCTTCGTTCTGCCCAGGGAGCAGGGGCGTCGCTTGGGCCTCGAGCCCTGGCTTGTGCCCTGCGTTCATCGGGCTCGCATCCTCCAGGAATGTGGGGGGCGCCTGAGCGCCGCACACTGCAGCCACGGCCTGCTGCGCTTGCCCGACGAACTGCCAGACAGCCCCGAGCTGCGGTCCTACCTGGCCCACGGGGAGTCCTGCGGAGTGCCCACGCGCTACCTCTGCGCCCATCGTCGCAGCTGGTGGAGGCTAGGGGGCAAGCCCCCGCCGCCGGTGGTGGTCACCTACATGGCCCGTAGACCGCCGAGCTTCGCTGTGAACCCCGATGGCTGCGCGCTGGTGAACATCGCCCATGGCATCTATCCTCGTGAGCCTATGGAACCTGGGTGCCTCGAAGCACTGGTGGACTGGCTGAACAACCACGCCCACGAACTCACTGGCCATCGCAGCTACCACGGTGGCTTGAAGAAGTGGGAGCCCAGTGAGATGGCGTCCGTCCTTGTCCCCGCCCGCTTTGCGGAACCCGTGAACGTTTGACTCGTCAAGAGCTGCTGTGAAGCGGTGTTCTCCCACTTTCGATAATTGTGGTATTGCCTCCATATGGTGCCTATAAAAGTGAAAAATGGGGCTTGCCACCCTTGGGGGTAGCGAGTATCTAAGCGGCCCCTCGATGGAAGGTCCGTGGCGGCTGAGAGTCCCTTCCATCACTTCGAGGTTGTGAAACCACGGGTCAGCTCCTTCCGGAGGTGCCTCGATGGCTCGCTATTGCTTCGTTTCGTATGTCCTGGCGGCTGCCCTGATGGGCTGCGCCCACGGCGGCGCACGCCCTGTCCAGCCCAACATGATCGCCCCTGGCGCTTTGCACGAAGGCAGCGTCACCGCGGTGGGGATGCTCGACTTCGTCAACGACCACGGCCACGATCTCGTGCTGCTGGATCGTGAGATCGGTCTGGATCGTCGTGCGTCGGAAGCCCTCGTGGCCCATCGCGTGGGTGCGGACAACGAGCTCGATACCTCCGATGACGGCTTCCTGTTCAGCCTGGCTGAGCTCGACACCATCAGCTGGGTCGGACCCGCCACCATGCAGAAGCTCGCAGGCTACGCCGCCGCGCGCGGCTACATGGCCAACGACCACCGCGTGGTGGGTGACTTCGAAGGCGTCAGCTTCACCTTCGCCCAAGCCGAGCGCACCCTCGCGCTGGTCAACGCCAGCAGCCCCAGGGCTCTGGATGGTCAGCTGCAGCTCGACAGCCGCGCCGTGGACAGCATCGTCTCGGCCCGGCCCATTCTGTCGTTGGGCCAGCTCTCCGAGCTGTACTGGGTCGGTCCTGCCGCACTCTCCCGGCTCAAGAACCACGCTACGAGCGGCTCGCTGGCGTCTCGCTAGCCTCGTCCTGGCCATCGGCGCTCCGCGGAGCGATACTGTCCTTCCACGCCACGCTGGAAGGTCCCATGATGCGCTGCCTCGGGCTCGCTGCCACCGCTGCCTTGTGCCTCGTCTCCCCGTCGACTCTCGCCGCTACCGGCATGAGCGTGAACATCGACCCGACCCTGGCCGACAAGTATGGGCTCGATGCTGGGGGTATGGAAGACGCACTGGGCGGCAGCATCCAGGAAGAGCTCCACCTGGGAGATGCCAGCGCGTTCCTGGGCGCCATGGCCGACGCGTCGGCTCTGGCCACCAAGGGCATGGGTGTGGACTATGCCTCGAACTTCGAGAAGTTCATGGTGGGAATGTCCTTCGGCTCCGGCGTCAGCGCTGGTGGGGCCACCTTCAACAAGGGCGGCCAGGAGCTACCCGACTATGGGTTCAGCTTCCAGATGGCGGGCACGGTGGGCGTGAACATGGGCCTGCTCAGCGGTGGCGAGGGCTTCCTCAGCCGCATCGTACTGTTCGGCCATGGCATGACCCTCAACACCAGCGGTGACGCCTTCGGCGGCAACCTGCTGAACTACGGTGGACACCTGCAGCTTCGGCTCATCAAGCCCCAGGACGCCGAGGTGGTCGCCTGGGGCGGCCTCGCGCTCACCGGCGGCTACGAGTACACGGCCTACCGTCTGGACCTGCAGCAGGGGATGCCCATCAGCGCGCCCTCATCCGGCCTGGACATGACCTGGGACGCTACCGGTGACTACGTCATGAAGGCCAGCTCGGAGAGCTTCCCGGTGGAGGTCTCCACCAACCTGCGGGTGCTGGTGGCTACGGCGTTCGTGGGCGCGGGCATGGACTTCAACACCGGCACGGCCACCACCGCTATGGAGCTGTCCGGTCCCATCCAGGCCGATGTGATGGGTGAGTCCCGGGTGCTCGGTGACGCCACGGTGAGCACAATCCAGAACGGCCAGGCGGGCCCCAGCTTTCCCAGGGTGTTCGGGGGGCTGCAGCTCAACGTGTTCGTATTGAAGGTCTACGGCCAGGTCAATATCGGCCTCGACGAAGGCTTTGGTGGCCACGCGGGGGTCCGCGTCGCCCTGTGATATTCGGGTGCAGGACAACGGTGGGAGATGAGCGCGGAGGTTACGAGCTTTACATGGTCATGAAGCTGGAGAGTGAGCCCCGTGAAGCCCCTGCTTGTCCGTGAGCCCTGTCCAGTCTGTGGAGCGACCCCGGATCTCGAGCTCAGCCGGGTCCCCGACCCCCTGGGGCTCAGCGAAGAGGACTTCACCCTGTCGCGCTGCAGCTCCTGCAGCCTGGTGTCCACCCAGCCTCGCCCTGACGCCGACAGCCTGGGCCTGTACTACCAGGACGTCTACTCCGGTCATGGCGGCGACGAGATGCACGACGCCCAGACCAACCAGGGCCTGTGGTACGTCAACGAAGCCCGGTGGAAGCTCATCGAGCCCCACGTCGAGCTGGGCGCAGAGGATCGTGTGCTGGATGTGGGCTGCGGCTACGGCGCCTGGTTGGCGTTCGTCTATGGCCGAACCGGCTCACAGCTGTTCGGGCTGGATGCGGACGCGGGCAGCGTGGATCGGAACCTCTGCCGGGACCACGGCACGCTGATGGTGGCCGAGCTCGAACAAGCCGCCTTCCCGTCGGGCCACTTCGCCATGGTCTCCCTGATGCACAGCTTAGAGCACATGCGGGATCCCGTCGCAACGCTCCGAGAGATCCGGCGTGTGCTCGTGCCCGGAGGCCTCGCGCTGGTGGAGGTCCCCAACTTCGGCTCGCTGCTGCGCTCGGTGTTCGGACGGCACTGGTTCCCCCTGCTGGTTCCCCAGCACCTGCAACACTTCGAGCAGGCCAGCCTCCGGCAGGCCTTCGAGCGCGCGGGCTTCGACCAGATCCTGGTGCTCCGCGCTGCATGGTGCCCTGCGGAGTTCATCCTGAGCCTCGGCCCCATTCTCGGGCGCAGCATGGGCATGCCTACCCCACGCGAAGCCGATCCCAACCGCCTGGCTGCCAAGCTGATCACGCTGTTTCTGGCCGTGGCCTTCGTGCTGGTGGATCTGCCCCTGAGCGTGCTGTCGAAGCTCATAGGTCGCTCGGGCAACCTCGTCGCGCTGGCGCGTGCCCCCTCCCATCCCACCGAAGCCAGCGAGCCCGGCACAGCCCAAGACGCATCACCCCAGGAGGCCCGCGAGCCATGACATCTCTCCCCACAGGCCGCTCGCATCGTTCCCTCTGCGTCCTGCTGATCTGCCTCGCCCCCCTCGGGCAAGCCAGCGCAGCCACCATCGTCGTGGATGGCGGCGGTGGCGAGGACTACGCCCGCATCCAGTCGGCGGTCAACGCGGCATCGAGCGGGGATCTCATCCAGATCCGGGCAGGGGTCTACAGCGAGACGGTGAGCATCAGCGGCAAGAGTCTCACCCTGCAGGGCGCTGGCTCGAGCACGGTCGAGGTGCAGGGAGACAGCTCCGGCGCCGCCTTGGCCATCGACGGGGCGGGCAATCTCACCGTGTCCGGTCTGTCCCTCACTGGCGGCGAGCGGGGTCTCACCGTACGCCAGAGCACCGCCAGCTTCTCCGATGTAGTGGTTCAGGGCAACAGCACGGCGGGCAATGGCGGCGGTGTCGGGGTCTTCGAGGGCGCCGATGTGACGATGCAGGACTGCGAGATCAGCGGCAATGTCGCCAGCTCGCCGTACCACGGCGGCGGTGTCTACGTCGATGCGGCCAGCGTGCTGCTCGAGCGCTGCGAGGTCAGCGACAACCAGGCCGAGCAAGGCGGCGCAGTTTATGCCGAGGCCGGCACGGTCGAGCTCGTGGACAGCACCCTGTTCGACAACGTCGCCTTTAGTCACGGCGGTGCTATCCGCCTGCGTGACGGGTCGACGGTGAGCGCCAGCGGCAGCACCCTGCAGGGCAATAGCTCCAGCGGGCGCGGCGGGGCGGTGTCCATCGAGGACTCCGATAGCTCCTGGACCAGCTGTGACTTCTTGGACAATGTCGCGGCTACCGGCGGTGGTGCCATGCACCTGAGCGGCCAGCTCTCCAGCGGCTCGAGCGTGGACGGCACCATCGACGGAAACACCGCCAGCGGCGCGGGCGGCGCCATCTGGGCCTGGGACCACGACCTCTCGCTCTCCGGAGAGATCACGGACAACATCTCTCCGGACACCGAATCCGGCGGCGCCGTGTATGTCAGCGCGTTGGATCTGCAGCTGTCCAGCGTGACCATCAGCGGTCACACGGCCCTCAACGGTGGTGGAGTCTACGCCTCCTCGGGCTCGACGGTGACTATGAGCTCTGCCATCCTGAGCGACAACGAAGCCGTGGAGAGTGGCGGTGGTCTGTACAGCACCGGCGCGGTGAGCGCGACGAGCAGTACGGTGGAGAACAACCGCTCCGGCGTCGAAGGTGCCGGGATTTATCTGACAGGGGAGGACCTGACCCTGCAGGCCAGCTACCTGCAGGACAACACCTCAACGGGTGCGGGCGGCGCGGTGTTGGTGCGTGCGGGGTCCCTCACCATGAGCGGCACCCGTGTGGCGCGAAATCAGGCAGCCCAGGGCGGGGGCATCTGCGTGCTGGGTAGCATCGACACCAGCGCCCAGGTGGCGGTGTCCTATGGCTCCATTACCGACAACATCGCAAGCAGCTCCGGCGGTGGCCTCTACACCGACTCCACCTGGACTGTGAGCATGTGGGACACCGAGGTGTCTGGCAACAGCTCCGGGGCGTGGGGCGGCGGGCTGTACCTGCTGGACATCCGGTCCATCAGCCTGAAATACCTGACCGTGTCGGACAATGCCGGCCTGCAGGGTGGGGGCATGTATCTGGGGGCCGCTGCGGGTACGATCTCGTGGTCGGAGTTCACGGGCAACAGCGCGCTGGGCGAGGGTGGTGGCGCGGTGCTGTCCGCCCCAAGCGGCGCGTTGACCTTCCGCAACAGCCGGGTGCTCGAAAACGACGCCAACCAAGGCGGTGGACTGTTCCTCAGCTCCGATACCACCGGGCTGCTCACGGTGGTCAACAACGACGTGGTTGCCAACGACGGCGAGGGTGTGCTGCTGGCCACCGCTCCCGCCACCGCGTTGATCAACACTATGGTGGTGGGCAACACCGGCGCTGGCATCGCGTCCGATGACGCCGACCACAGCGGGCAGCTGGCCTACAACCTTTTGTGGGCCAACGACACCGAGTGGGGGGGCGTGTTGGCTTCCTTGACCGGCAGCGACGGCAACATCGCTGCGGCCCCCGGCTACCTCAGCTGGGCCGATGATGGCGATGCCAGCACCGAGGTGCTGCTGCTGGACTCCATGTCACCGGCGCGAGATGCTGGAGATCCCACACTGCTGGATCTCGACGGCAGCCGCTCCGACATCGGCTCCTATGGTGGGCCCGACGCCGAGGATGGCGACGAAGACGGCGATGGTTGGGCGCGCAGTGCTGGGGACTGCGATGATGCGGAGGCCTCCGCCCATCCTGGTACTACCGAACAGGTCTACGACGGTATCGACAACGATTGCGACCCGGCGACCCTGGACGACGACCTCGACGGGGATGGGTTCAGCCGCGACACCGACTGCAACGACCAGGACGCCAGCATCAACCCCAACGCTGAGGATACCTACGGGGACGGGGTGGATCAGGACTGCGACGGGGCTGACGGTGATGCGCCGGACGACACGGGGGACAGCGACACCCCCGACGACACCGGTTCGAGCAGCAGCGACGATCAGGATGGCGACGGCTTCACCCCTCCCGATGACTGCAACGACCTCGAGCCCGACGCCAACCCCGGCATGGACGAGATCTGCGACGACCTGTTCGACAACGACTGCGATGGGGCGGTGGATGCCTCGGACGCGGACTGTCTCGATGAGCGGAGCTACGACTGCACGGGCTGTTCCGCCAGCGGCCGCCCTGGCTTCGCGCTGTTGTGGTTGCTGGGCTTGGTGGCCGTGACGCGCAGGCGCTCGCCTAACGCCGGATGAACAGCCCCTCGGGGTCCACTTCGTTGCGCAGCAGCTCGAGCTCTTGTTCGGTGGGGGCCTGGGTCTTGGCCAGGGCAGGGGAGGCCAGCAGCTCGAAGCCCGAGGCGTCTTGCACCTGCTGGAGCGTCACGCCGGGATGCACGGACTCGATGCGCATGCGGCAGGTCTCGGGGCAGTAGCCCAGCACTGCCAGCTGGGTGATCACCTTGTAGGGACCGGAGTCGGGGGGGAGTCCGGCTGCTTCTCGGGCACCCGGGCCCGTGAGGAAGCCAGGGCTGGTCAGGAACTCCACCTCTTCGACAAAGCGCCTGGGATCCTGGGGGGTGATGACCATGGTGCGCCAGGCGAAGCTGGCGAGGTCGTTGGCGCCGCCGCTACCGGGAAAACGAACCTTGGGCTTGTCGTAGCTACCGCCCACGAAGGTTGAGTTGAGATTGCCGAATGGATCGATCTGCGCTCCACCCAGGAAGCAGTAGTCCACCTGGCCCCTCGCCAGCGCGTTCATGGTATCGGCCATGGAGCCAGAGGTGATCCCCCTGTACCAGGTGCGGGAGTCGCCTACGCTGATGGGTAGGGCCTCGAGCTGTGCACCCACGCCGCCAGCTTCGAACATGGCGACCAGGTTGGGGGCATGGGAACGCTGAGCCAGCATGGTGGCGGCGCACGGTCCGCCGGTGCCCACGACCACCATGCTGTGGTCGGAGAGCAGCCGAGAGGCCACGCAGACCATGAGCTCCATGTCGTTGTATGCGCAGGCCATGGTCAAGACTCCTCGCCGGCGTCGATGAGAAGCTCGATCCTGCGCAGCTCCCGCAGGCGGTCGATGCCACCGTTGCGCTCGAGGTAGGACTGGAACTCTTCCACCCCGTGGATGTTCTGCTGCAGGAACTCGGCGAATGCCTGGGGATCACGTTCGACGGTGAGCCACTCCGCCAGGTGGGTCTCGTCGCTGTAGTATTCGCCGGGCATGTTGCCGGGGTAGCTGCCGTAGGGCACCTCGACCACGGCATCGACCATGTAGTAGGGGATCACGGTGCGATCGGGTTCGGACCGGATCTGCTCGCTGGAGACCAGCTGTTCGCAGCTGACCACCACGTGGCGCGAAGCTGCGGCCACATCGAGATCAGCCACGGTCGAGCCGTCGATCTGGCAGTTCCCGTACGGGTCGGCCCGGTGTACGTGTATCAGGGCGATGTCGGGAGACAGGGCAGGGACCGCCGCGTACGTCTTGCCCGTGAAGGGACAGTGCAACTCGACAGCGGCGCTCTGTACGAAGGTGTCCGTGCCCAGCATACTGCGGGTCGGCAGGAAGCTCAGCCCCATGGCCGCGGCCCGTAGTCGCCATAGCAGCGCGGCGTTGGTCCACTCGGTGAGCTCGATGTCGCCGCTCTGGACCGCCCGTCGGGCGTTGGGGGACAGGCCCCGCATCTCGAGGCCGACGATGTAGGCAGCGTCGCAGCGGTCCACGCAGTTGCCCGCTGCGAGGATCTGGAAATCATGGGTGGTGGTGTGACCTGCGAAACCCAAGCCGCTGCGGCCTTGCCGTACCACCTCGTGGAGCAGCGCGGTGGGGATGCGCACGCCTCCGAAGCCCCCAGAGGCCAGGTAACAGCCGTCCTGCACGAAGCGCTCGATGGCCGTCCGGACTGTCGTGACCTTCGGGACCATGCCCTTGGACTTTTTGCGATGGTGTGCGCGAAGTGCGTCGGGGTCGGGGTCGGTGAAGATGCGCCCGATGCCACGAGGGAGCGCGTCGCTCATCCAGCCTCCTGCCGCTGGTAAGGCACATATGTGGCCTCCAGCACAGAACTCCTAACCGCACGGTCAGCCCAACGCCCCCGCTGGAAGACTCTCGAGGGCGGACAAACTCCAGCCCGCCCGGCAGCGCCGGGCGGGCTGGGAGCTGAACGTCCTGCGCTTAGCCGCGGGAGGTGTGGCGAACCACCACGTAGCCACCGTTGGGGCCTGGCACGCCGCCGCGGATGTAGACGAGGCCCTTCTCGGCGTCGATGCGAATCACGCGGAGGTTCTGCACGGTGGTGCGCTCGGCCCCCATGTGGCCGGGCATCTTCTTGCCCTTGAACACGTGACCCGGAGTGAGGCGGCAACCGATGGAACCACCATGACGGAAGAACTCGTGGGTACCATGGGTGCGCATGAAACCGGCGAAGTTGTAGCGCTTCATGACACCGGCGAAGCCGCGACCCTTGGAGGTGCCGGTGACGTCGACAGCGTCGTCGACCGTGAAGAGGTCTTCGGCGCTGACCGTGCCACCCGCGGGGTACTTGGCGGCGTCGGCAGCTTGCAGCCGGATCTCACGGACGAACTTCTGGGGGGCGACGCCCGCCTTCTCGAAGTGGCCGCGCTCGGGCTTGGTGAGTCGTTGGGGCTTCTGCTCGTTAATGCCAAGCTGGACGGCATCGTAGCCGTCGGAGCCGTCAGCGGACTTGAGCTGGATCACGACGTTCTTGCCGATTTCGATGACGGTGACAGCAAGTGAGTCGCCGTTATCAGCAAAGATTTGGGTCATGCCGACCTTACGGCCGAGCAGACCGGACTTCATGTTGGCCATGTCTACCTCGCATAGGACAGCATCGCGGCGTGTTGTTCCCGCGATGCCCTCGTACGATTGGGGGTTGAAAGAAGCCCCCCTGACTATCTCAGGGCCCAAGTACTGTCAATCCGCCAAGCTACAGCCCTGTACCCGAGAGCTGGATAGCGTAGTTCGGCTCGTTTGCTGCGTCCGAAACGATGTGCAGGATGTTCATGTCCAGCGTGTCGTAGGGCAGATCGAAGGCGGTACCCGTGGCGAGGTAGCTGACGTTGATGGCTCGACCTTGCCAGGGGTCCAGGGTGAAGGACGACCCACTGAAGTCGGTGCTGAATTCGCCCGCGGTCGCCAGGATGTCGTTGTTGACGTAGACATCGCGAACGGTCAGGGTCTGGTCGCCAGAGTTGGTGACCATGACCTGCTGGGTATCGGGTACGAAGCCGGTGATGTGGAAGAAGGTCATGGCGTAGGGTTCGCCGCCGGTATCCACCGAGATCATAGGCGCGCAGATGTCGCAGATGTCGTCGGCTTCGCCGCTGGCTGGCACGCTCAGGTTCTCTTCGCCGGTGACGTCGGAGACCAGCACCACTTCGCCGCTCAGGTTGCCAATGGCCACGGGGGTCCACTCGATGGTGACTTCTCGGGACTCGCCGGGGTCAAACTCGAGGGGCATATATTCGCCGAAGTCGTAATCGAGGGACGGGGGAGAGGTCTCGATGTCCAGCAGGAAGTAGGACTCGGTGCCGATGTTGGAGACGGTGATGGTGCGGGTCTCGGAGGTGCCCAGGTCGATCAATCCGAAGTCAATGGAGCCGGGGGAGACCGAGATGTCGGGGCCTTCGCCCCCGCTGCCGTCGTCGAAACCTTCGCCGTCCAGGGTGACCGTGACTTCCAGGGCTTCGTGGTGGTCGGTGCCGATGAGCAATTCTCCGTAGTAGTCGCGCTCGGATGAAGGCGAGAACAGCAACTCGAAGAACGCTTCTGCGTCCCCGCTGATGGCGATGGGGAGAGAGGTCATGCTGGTGATGACCATGGTGTCGCCACCGCCGGAGATGGAGGCCTCCGAGATGATGGTGTCGCCGTCGCCGTCGAAGCTCACCACCACGGTGGCTTCCCCCGACGATCCGATGGCCACCCGACCGAAGTCGATGGTGCCGGGGTCGACCTGTAGATCCCCGTAGTCGAGCACCTCGGGAGCGGTGTCGTCGACAACGGCGTTGCCGCTGTCGTTGATGAGTGGCTCCAAGCCGATGCAACCCGCGGCGAGAAGCGCTGGAATCCATGCCAGGGATTTCATGGGAACTCCTGTGCGCGGAGCACAAGATAGCGCGACATGCGGGCTTGCTCAACGGAAACCGCGCCTTCCCGTGGTCCTGAAGCACCACGGGCGACCCGAAGGCCGCCCGCGCTTGGTCTTTGCCGTTCGTTAGAACGTATACTTGAGCACGCCGGTCATGGACACACCGAAGTCGAAGCCGATGACGTAGATGGCATCGATGTCGGCGCCTACAGAGAAGTGCGACATCTTGGTGTAGTACTCGAAGGTGGGCCCAACCATCACCAGCGGATGGGGTCCGCTGTGGTAGCCGTAGTCAATGCCCAAGGCGGGAACGACGGTCTCCTGCCAGGCGACTTCGTCGATAAGCAGAGGACTGAACAGCACACCGCCACCGACGCGTGCACCCACACCTACGCGGCGGCCGGGGTAGGCCGACCACTCGAGGGATGCGATGCCCGAGTAGGTACGCAGGTCGCCTTGAACCTTGGGGGAGCCGGGGTCGTCGGCCTGGATCTCATAGTGGAGACCGTTGTGGATACCCTGGAAGAACGCGACTTCCCAAGCCATGGAGTTGGACTCGTTGTCGACGAAGTCTTGGCCGAGCGCCAGCGCCATGGACGTGCCAGGCTTGACGTAGCCGTTGAACTTGCCGAGGTAGACCCAGCCACCCATGTTGGTCTTGGCGAAGAAGCCGCGGTTGACTTCCTTGACTTCCATGCCTTCGAAGTCGTAGGACTTGCCCCGCTTCTTTTTGGCCTTTTTCTTCTTGGCGCCGGATTGATCGAGATCTTCTAGATCATCGTACTCATCGGCGAACGCGATATCCGGCGCGACCACAGGGGCGCACAGCAGAGCGAGGGCGAGAAATCCGAGGACGTTGCGCATTGTCTCCTCACGGAGAAGGTACGAGCGGCAGTTCGAGTATCACGGCAAGGAGAGATCGGAAAGACGGGGCGCCCGCACTGCGGAACGCCCCGCGCTTCGATCCGCCGCGATTAGCCGGGGGAGAACAGGAAGGGGTAGGAGACGATGACGATACCGCCGCCCTTGGGCTGCGGGAACTGGAAGCGCATGAAGCGCCCGTTGATGCAACCTTCGACCGCCGCGTTCGCCAGGGTAGACGACTTGGTGGAGGCCGAGGACACGGTGCCGTCCTTGGCGATGACGAACTTGACCACGACCTTGCCGCCCAGGGACGGGTTCTTGGTCAGCTCACGCTGGTAGCAGTAACGAATCTGGTTGAGGTGACGACGGACGACCGCATCGACCAGAGACTTGTCCAGGGCGCCCAGGATGATGGCTTCGCCACCAATGGTGCCGATCTTGCCTTCGCCCTTGGAGCCGAAGTGACCACCGCCGGTACCGTAGCCGGAGGCGCCCGAGCCGCGACCCTTGGTGCCGAGGCCGCCGAGGCCGCCAGCCGTGCCGCCGCCGCCGAGACCGGAGCCACGGGAGCCGAGGCCGCCGGAACCGAACTGCACGCCCTTGGCGCCGATGAGGCCGCCGATGCCGCCCAGCAGGTCGGAGTTGAGGCCGGAGGAACCGAACACGCCGTCGAGCTCTGAACCGTCGCGCAGGGCGCCGAGGACACCGGCCGATTCGGCGATCTCCTTGTCGACCTGGCGCTTGTTCATCTCGACCTTGTTGCCCTTGGCCTTTTCCATCTTGGCGTCTTTCTTGCCGACCTTGCCTTCTTCCTTTTTGGCCTTGGCGCCTTCACCCGCGTCGGGGTTCTTGTCGGGCTCCTGGCTCTTGTCGATATCGGGCTCTTCGAGAAGCAGCTCGACGAAGCGGTCGGGAATTTCCATGACCTCGTTATCGGGGGGAGGCGGCATGGTGGCCAGGATGACACCAAACATGACGCCGAGGAACATCATGAAGATGGTGATGGCCAGGAAGGGATAGTCGAGGGTGTCGGTGATCTTGGAGACGACCCTGCGTCCCGGATGCACCATCTGGCCGAAGAAGATCACATGGCCGATGTCGGCGATGACGCGTGTGTCATCATCGACAGGCAGCTTGTACATTCCGTTGCCAGTCGCGGTGACCTTGCCGGACTCGATGAGTTCCTGGAAGGTGCGGCGGTCTTCGCCGATGTCAACGAAGCCGGCCCACTTGTCGGAGATGGTGCAGACGTACTGGCCACCGTCCCAGCGGAACATGTCGAAGTCATCGTAGGGCAGGGACTCTGGCGGGCAGTAGAAGTCGTTCTTCCACTCTTCGGGAGCCTCGGAGAGCATCGGGCCGAAGGCCCAAGCGATCTTGGCGAAGGCGCTGGGAACCCAAGCGATGGGGATGCCCAGCCAACGCCAGCGGTGCCCCGTAGAGGAACCGAGCGTGACGGGCTTGCTGGCCTTGGGGAAGTGCTTGACGTCCAGGATGACGTCGCCCCAGATCTCCGCTACTTCCAGGACCTTGGCCCTGCCGCGGTCGATGCCCTGGTCGCCGGTGGCGGTACCAGAGCGCATGATGAAGGCCATGACGTCTTCGGAGATGTCCTCTTGGAGGATCTCCTGCTGGGACTTGTGCTCGAGGTCCAGCGCGCCGGTGGAGGCCACGCCGTCGGCGGTGACCTCTTCCTCGATGTGGCCGAGGCCGGCGACCGGTTCGGCAGCCTTCTGAATCAGGGGCTGGTTGATGCCGACGACCACGCGGATCTCACCGATCTCGATGGTGTCGCCTGCAGTGAGCGTGACGTTGCTGACAGGCTCGCCGTTGACCATGGTGCCACTGGCGCTACCGAGGTCGAGCAGCTGCACAGAGCCGTCGTCGTTGACGTTGATGACGGCGTGCAGATCGGCCACGGACTCGCTTTCGACGCGAAGCATCGCTGCGGGTCCCTTACCGATGGTGACGCTCTCGGCCTCGAACTCTTCCTTGTGGAGGAGCTCGTCGCCGGTGAAGACCTCGAAGGTCAGGACCAAGTCGGACATGTGAAAACCTTCCTTTGTAGCGGCGGAGGGTTGTTCGCTATGGGGGGGAATAAGCGGGAACTGCTACTTGATTTCGTCGACGGACGAATCCATCTCGTCGTTGAAGTCAGCGCGCAGCTTGATGAGGGGATTGAAAGAACCGCGCTTGCGGTCCAGGAGGAGCGCGCCCTGGGGCTTGACAAGCTCACCCGCAACCTCGACCGCTTCGAAGTCGATCTCGGTCTTGGACTTGTAGGTGACCCGACGGCTTGCTTCTTCTTCGTCCTGAGCCAGGGCGGGGGAAGCCGAGAAGGCCATCAGAGTGAGGGTGAGGATGAGACGCTTCATGGGACGACCTCTCGAAGGTTCGAGGCGATCCGCTGCGGGTCAACAGGAGATGACAGCAGCTTGGAAAGACCTGGAGCGTGCACGAAGCACGCCCCGTTGAGCGGGAATTTTGCTTAGCTGGGGCCGATTTGACAACGCAATGCGTGTCACTTTACGGTCAAAGCAGCAAATAGGCTGGATATGGCGGGAATCGGGCACCGATCTACGGCAGAATTGACTCTGTTCGAGCGTTCGCCGTGACGCGGCGAGGTGCATGGACTGTGACCCCAGGCTGGGGTCATGACGAGTGACACCGTGTAGAGCCAGCGGTTCCGTGCTACCAAAATACGACCGACTCACGGTGCGTGTGCAGCAGTCATCACACCGTGAGCGGGCGAAGTGCGCTGGCAGCGCCGGCGGCAATGCTACCCCTGCTCCGCAGGCGCGTCCTCGGCCGGAGCCTCTTCGACGGGAGCTTCTTCGACGGGAGCTTCTTCCGCAGGAGCTTCCTCGACAGCAGGGGCTTCCTCGACGGCGGGCTCTTCGGCGGGGGCTTCCTCGACGGGGGCTTCCTCGGCGGCAGGCGCGTCAGCGGGAGCTTCCTCGACGGCGGGGGCTTCCTCGGCTCCTTCCGGAGCTGGGACGGGCGCTGGCGCAGGTGCGGTGGGAGCGCAGGACGGGATGAGGGCTTCGATCTCGGGCTCGACCTGGTCGAAGAAGGTCATCATGTCCGCAGCCATGGAGAACTCGTTGGTCTCCACAACCATCTTGGCCTGCTCGAGGATGGTCATGCCCATGTCGGTCATGCCCATCTCGATCATGGCCGGACACTCGCCGTACTTGGCCATGGTGGCCTCGAGCTTCGTGGTGCGCTCTGCAAGGACCTTGAGCTGCTCCTTCTGGCGTTGCTCGCGTTCCTTGCGCTCCGACTCCAGGCGCTTGCGTTCGTCTTCCTTGGCCTGCTCTGCGGCCTGTGAGCCACGCACGCGCTCCATGCGCTCGTAGACCTCGTGTTCGGGCCCAATCTTGCCCACGTTGGTGTCCACGAAGCCCTGTAGGTAGGCCTGAGCCTTCTTGTAGTTCTTGGTGTACTTCTCGTGCAGCGTGGCAGCGTTGAAGTAGACCAGTTCGTTGTCGGGGTCGAGCTCGAGGATCTTGTCGTAGGTCTTGGAGGCTTCGTCGAGCTCCTTGACGCCACGCTGAGACACGGCCAGACCGAGTAGCGCATCCACGTTGCCGGGGTACTGGCCGAGCACGGCGTCGAAGCAGTGCTTGGCCAGCACGTAGTCACCGGAGTCCAGGGCGGTCCAGCCCAGGTTCATGTTGGCGTCGAGGTGGTTGGGCTGCAGCTTGATGGCGGTCTTGAACTGATCGATGGCCGCGGGCTCGTTGTTCAGCTCGAGATGCGTGACACCTGTGGCGTTGTAGATGGACGGGTCCTTGTCGTTGAGCGTCAGGGCCTTCTGCGAGCAGAGCAGGCTCATCTGGTACTCACCGCGCTCGTGATACACACGGGCGAGGGACGTGTAGGCCACGACGCTGTCCTTGTTGCGGGCCAGGATGGCGCGCGCTTCGAGGATGGCCTCGTCGTACATCTCGGCGTTGATCAGGGCGTCGGCCAGGCTGGCGCGAACCGCGATGCTCTCTGGCTGGGCCGTGACGAACTCGCGGAACAGGCCGATGGCCTCGTCGTTCTTACCAGAGCTGGTGAGCACCGCGGCGAGGGCCAGCAGGGCTTCGGTGTAGCCATCGGCACTCTCGAGGGCCTGCCGGAAGTGACCCTCGGCCTCGCTCATGCGCCCCAGGCGCTGGGAGCATAGCCCGGCGTTGTAGTGGGCCTTGGCGAAGGCTTCGTCGCCCATGGTGGCGTTGTAGAAGTGCGTGTAGGCGCCTTCGTAGTCCACCTTGCCCGCGGTCTCACCGGCGGCGATGAGATCGACACCCAAGCGGAAGTTCTGCTTGGGGTTGCCGTAGTCGATGACGCCATCGATGGCGTCGTCGGGGGGCGGCTTGTCGCCGCAACCGACGGTGAGGGTGAGGCCGCTGGCCAGAATCAGAAGGGAGAGGATCTTGGAGGTGTTCATGGTTCTACTCCCTGCGCCTAGAGCTCAGACTCGAAGTCAGCGGAGAAGGACTGGGTGGAGACATAGCCCGGGTCCAGGAGGTTCTCCTCCAGGCCGGGGAAGTCATCGGGCCGCAGCTCGCCGAGCCGGCGTGTGGCGTAGGCCGTGTTCTCGTTGTACAGCGACAGTTCGAAGGACTTCTCCAGTGCGCGGGTGTAGGCCTCGACGGCCTTTTCTTCCTGCGGGTAGATCTTGTCTTCCAGGGCCATCCGGTAGAACTCGACCTGGTCTTCGCTGAGGTAGGAGGGGATGTAGGAGTTCTCGAGGGAGGCGCCCATGTTCTCGTAGGCTTGGCCGACGCGAACCAGTGCAGCCAGACCCCACTCACCAGCACCCGTGTTGATGATGTTGGCGTAGGTCAGCTCCATGGCCTGCAGCGACTGCGCCTTCTCCGTGAGCTGCTTGGCCAGCAGCTTGTCGGTGGCGCGACGGCCGATCTTCTGGGTCCCTGGACCGTCGATGGCCTTGGCGGAGTACTTGGTGTACTCGGCTTCGGCGACTTCGTAGAGAATCTGCGCGATGACCTCGACCCCGGTACCCAGCTCGGTACCCTCAGGGATCTTGCCGATCTCCTTGACGCAGTCGGCCCAGTGCTTGTCCAGTGCGCTGGTCTGCTCCATGGCCTGCAGCGCCATACCGTAGCGTAGGCGGGCGTAGAAGATCTGAGCGACGGGAACGTCGGAGTCAGCGTCCTTGTAGAAGCGCTGGTACACCTTGGAAGCCTCGGACCACTTCTCGTTGGATTCGTAGATCTTGGCGATCTCGAGCTTGACTTCCATGACGTTGTCACGGTCGGGGTAGGCCGAGATGTACTTCTCGTAGTTCTTGATGGCGACCTGCCACTCACCCATGGCGCGACGGAACAACGCCGCGGAGTACATGGCGTCGGGGGAGCTGGCGTGCTCAGCGTCGAGGGCGAACAGCTTCTCGTACCACATGGCGGAGTTCGAGAAGTCGGCGATGGATTCGTAGTCGAAGCCCAGTGCCGCGACCTGATCCTTGTAGAACTTGCTCTTGGGGAAGTTGTCCACCAGCAGGTGGCGGGTCTCCATGGCTTCGCCCAGCTTGCCTTCGCCATGGAAGTAGACAGCGGCGTTGTTCAGGGCCAGGTCGGCCACTTCGCTCTCGGGGAACTCTGCGTAGAAGGCCCGGTAGTCCGTCGCGGCGACGGCCTTGTCCTTGGACTTCTCGAAGGTGATCTCGATGAGCTTGAACGAGGCGCGCTCGTAGATGTTGAACACTTCCTGCTTGAACTTGGTCTTGCCCAGGCCATCCTGGTCGTAGAAGGCCTTGGAGACATCCTTGAGGTTCCTCCAGTCTTCGACCAGCGCGAAGGAGTCGAGAATGAGGTTGGCGGCCTGCTCGGCTTCCTTGGAGCCCGGGTCCATGCCGATGACCACGCGGAAGCGGTCGGAGGCGTCCTTGAAGTGGTTCTTGTTGTACAGCAGGTATGCCGACTTGTAGATGATGTTCTTGGTCTTGTTCGAAGCGGGGAAGAGCTTCGAGTACTGGTCCAAGGCGGCGAGGCTGTTGTTCTCCCATTCGGACAGCTCGATGGCGTCGGTGGCCTTGCCCGGGTTGGGGGCGGAGCCGCCGGCCTTCTTCTCGCGCTTCAGCATCTCGTCAGCTGCGAAGATAGCGGACTCGGAGCAGAACTCGCTGTGTTTGCCCTTCGGGTCGATCTCGACGACCTTCATGTACTGCGAGTAGGCTTCGTCGTACTTCTTGATCTTGTAGAGAAGCTCGCCGAAGGCGTAGCGCACGTCGTAGCTGTACTGGGAGTCTGGGAACTCGATGAGGTAGACCGAGTACGCCCTGTAGGCCAGAGCATAGGTCTCGCGAGCGGCGCCGCCTGTGCCCAGCTTCTTGGCTTCGTCGTGGTAGTTGATGGCGACCTTACGCAGGTTCTTCTCGATGTAGCCGGCAGCCGTCTTGAGCGCGTCAGGGGTGGACGCATTGGTGCGGGCCCAAGCGGAGTTCTTGCCGTAGGTCTTGAGCAGGCGATCGATCTCGGCGACGGTCTCGTGCTTCTTGCCCATCTTCATGTAGGCGCCGATGATGAGGTTCTGGTAGTCAGGAGCGTCTTCGCTCTGCGGGTCCTCGGCGATGAGGCGACGGTAGGTCTGCACGCACTGTTCGAACTTACCCTGCTCGAAGTAGGTGGTTGCCAGCCGCTTGAGCATGGACCGGATGAGGTCCTTCTTGCCCAGCTTGTTGAAGTAGGCGTAGGCCTCGTCCATCTCACCGGCATCGGCGAAAAAGCGGACCAGGTCCTTCAGGGCTTCGTCCTGCAGCTGGATCTTGGACTTCTTGGCGGGGTCGTTGCTCTCGCTGCTGGACATGGCATGGGCGACGACGGTCTTCATCGTGTCGATGCCCTTGCCGTACTCACCTACGTTGTAGTAGCACCACGCCAACTTGTAGAGGGCGAAAGCGTACTTGGCGGAGTCGCGGTAGGTGGCGGCCTTCTGGTAGGCGACCAGCGCCTTGTAGGCGTTGTTCTTCTCGAAGTAGTACTCGCCGATGAGCACGTAGGCGTCGGCCACCCACTTGGACTCGGGGTAGGTGCGCACCAAGCGGGTGAACTCCTTGACCGCGGCGTCCTGCTGCTCGGTGTCCAGCAGCGCGGAGGCCAGGTAGAAGGTGGCCTCGTCGGCTCGCTGGTACTGCGGGTAGTTGGCGAGAATCTGCCGGTAGAGCTTGATGGACTTGCTCTGCCAGTCGCGAGACTCGACGGTGTACTCCTTCGGATCGACGCTCTGCGTGTCGCAGCGCTCGTCGTTGAAGCAGGCGTCGAACACCAGTTCGAACTCATGCATCTCGTCCAGGTAGATGTCGCGGCCTTCCTCGAAGTAGAGGTCGGCGAGGCGCAGGATCATCTCCGCCTTCTGCTCGCCCTGGGCGGTGCCCTGGCGGAGGATCTCCTTGAGGAAGCGCATGGACTCGTGGCGCTTCTGGCGCGCGAGCTTGCGGTACTCGTCGCTCAGGTTGACCTCGGTGACATCGCGGGCGCGAAGCACGCGGCGGCCTTCTTCCTTGGCCTCGCGGTCTTCGTCGTCCTGGGCGTATGCAGCCGAGAACAGGGAGAAGCTGCCGTCACCTTGCCATGTGGGCGAGGTGGCGGCCAGCAGCAGCGCCATGGGAACGATAGTGCGGGCGCGGATCTTCATGGGGTTCACTCCTGGGTGCGACGCCAGAAAGGGAAAGGGTCGAGCGACGGGTCGAGGGCTACTTACAGGAGCCCTGCTCGGTATAGTGGTAGTAGCCGAGCTCGTCGGCCCAGAACTCACCATTGAACGGCCAGTAGACACTGTCGACCGAGGTGGCGAAGTCAACTTCGCGCATGTCGGCGGAATCGACGATGTCGATATTGTTCATCCGGTATTCGTAGTCAACGCGCTGGGCGTCAACGACTTCGAAACGAACGATCTCGGACTGAGCCAGCAGGTCGCCCATATAGGCGGTGAGCTGCGCCATCTCGGAAAGGAAGAGCAGGCCCGCGCGACGCTTGTAGCGCTGGCGGTCGGACTCGATGACCTTCTTGAGGTGGTTGCCCAAGCTGTCGCGCCAGCGAGCCTTCTGGGCGTCGATGAGGGCCTTCTCGCCCTCCATCATCTCGAGGTGACGGACCAGAGCGGCGAGGTCACGATTGCGCAGGACCTTGTTGAACACGGGCTTGGGGAGCACGGACTCGCGCGGGTAGCTCGTGAAGTAGGTGTCGTAGGCTTGGTCGGCGAGCTTCTTGCCTTCGCGGGACGCATAGGACTGCACGAAGCTCTTCATCTCCTTGTACATCGGGCGGTAGGTCTCCTCGAAACCGATGAGGAGACGCTCGACCTCGTTGTACTCGCAGAGATTGAAGTAGGTCAGCGCGCGGAGGATGGTGGCCTCGGGCGTGAACTCGTCACCGGAGAAGTAGGGGCTCTGGACGGTGAGCACCTGACCGAGGGTGAGGTTCAGGTCGTTGCGCATGAAGTTGGACCAGCTGGCTTCGAACAGCGAGGTCGGCCAGTACATGCTGTCACGCTCCACCAATGCGTAGTACTTGGACGATTCGTCGAAGCGCTGGATGGAGTAGTAGATGCGCGCGACGTTTACGAGGGAGAGGTTCTTGAGATCCTTGACTTCCTGCAGCTCGCGGGGGCTGCCGACCTCGACGTCTTCACGGACCACGTCGCGGAAGGAGCGCACGGCGGACTTGAGGCGGCCCTGCCGGTTGTAGATGACGCCCTCGAAGTACTTGGCGCGGAGGTAGAGGTCGGAACGGGTGGAGATCTGACCGAAGTACTTGCGCGCGCGGGAGAGGTCGTCCTCTTCGTACAGCCGAACACCCATCAGGTAGAATAGGTGGTTGCGGGCGGACCGTGGGAAAGCTTCGGGCGGAATCTTCGCCACGACGCGGATGAGCTCCGAGTTGTCGCCGGTGTAGCGAGCGATGGAGACCAGCTTGGGCAGGGCATGCTTGAAGTAGGGGTTGTCCGGACCCTTGCGCAGCACCTCGAGGAAGTAGTACTGCGAGGTGTGATACATCTCGAGCTCGTAGAGGCAGCGAGCCAGGTAGTACTGGATCTGCGCCTCGCGCTCGGGGAAGGTGTTGTCTTCGAGCATTTCGAAGAGCATCAGGCTGGCGGTGAGGGGCTTCTTGGCACGGAATAGCTTGATCGCCTGCTTGACCTGCTCGGGATCGGCGCCGCTCGAGGCGCCCTCGTCGGTGAGCGTGCGGTCGCTGCCTTCGCGACCGGCACCCAGCATGGACTCTTCTTCTTCTCGCTCGCGGGCCGCGCGGTCGCGGTCGCGCTCGCGCTGGATCTCGGCGTCGCCTCGCTCGACGGGGGTGGGCTCGGCGCCGGCGAGGAGCTTCTTGGCGGCGTCGATGACTTCGCCGGGAGCGCCTTCGTTCTGAAGGCAGCGAACCTCGTCGACGGAGAACTGCTCACCCGAGTCTTCGATGGTCTGGACCACGATGGGCACGGGCACGTTGACGTTCACCATGTTCATGATCT
>Ga0307987_1000309_pt1 | contig 29213 bp, 27 predicted proteins | sample EllFjometagen181_FD_203157 | JGI IMG/M metagenome (GOLD analysis project Ga0307987, IMG submission 203157) | Marine microbial communities from Ellis Fjord, Antarctic Ocean - #181 | ecosystem: Environmental > Aquatic > Marine > Unclassified | place: Southern Ocean | collected 2014-10-08 | reverse complement strand
TCTCGGAGTCCACGTTGGCGGTGGGCTCGTCGGCCAGCACCACCGCGGGGTTGGACGCGATGGCCCGGGCGATGGCCACCCGCTGCTGCTGACCACCGGAGAGCTGGTCGGGGCGGCGGTCCTCGAGGCCCTCGAGGCCCACGTCTGCCAGCAGCTTCATGACGGTCTCACGGCGCTCCTTGTCGGGGGCGCCCTGCAGCGCCAGCACCGACTCGGCGTTTTCGTAGGCCGTGAGCACGGGCATGAGGTTGTAGGCCTGGAACACGAAGCCGATGCGGTCGCGGCGCAGCTTGCTGCGGCCTCCGCGACCCAGGGCGGCCAGGTCCTTGCCGTCCACCGTGAGCGTACCCGTGGTGGGTACGTCCAGGGCGCCGATGAGGTTGAGGAGGGTGGTCTTGCCGGAGCCCGAGGGCCCACAGATGGCTGTGAACTCGCCGGCGGCGATGTCGAGATCCACACCGCGCAGGGCGTGAACGTCGATGCTGCCCTGGCGGTAGTCCTTGGTGACGCCGGAGATCTGGATGACGTTGGTGTTGCTCATGATAGTCCTCAGACGAGCTTGATGGAATCGACGGGCTCTACATGACCCGCCTTCCAGGCGGGGTAGAGGCCGGCGGCCAGGGTAGCGAAGACGACGCAGCAGACGATGAAGACGAAGCTCTCGGGGTAGACACCGCAGGGCATGACCATGTCGAAGCCCACACCGCCCACGGACACGTCCTGGTTGGCGTACATGGCGGTCATGTCGATGCCGTTGTCCGACAGCCACTTGTAGGGCCAAGCGGTGATGAGCCCCCCCGCGACCAGGCCCATGATGGCCAGGAACACGGACTCCCACATGACCATGCGGAAGATCTGTCCGGGGGTGTAGCCGATGGCCACCAGGATACCGAACTCCCGCACCCGCTCCATGACCGACATGAACAGGGTGTTGAAGATGCCGGCGGCCACCAGCAGGCCGATGATCATCAGGAAGAACTTGCCGCCGCCCTTCTTCATGGCCACAAACGCGTTGAGGTCGGGGGCGACCTCCGCCCAGCTCGACGCCTCGACGTCGTCACCGATGTTCTCATCGAGCTCCGCCGCGACCGCCGCGCTCTTGCGGTTGTCGTGCAGGTACACACCCACGTGGGTGCACTCGTCGGCTTCGTAGCCCAACACGGTGCGAGCCTTGTTGATAGGCAGCAGGAACAGGGATGCATCGCCCTGGGGGGAGCCGGTGCCGATGGTGCCGCTCAGGCGCCCCATGCCGGCCACGATCTCGCCCTCCTTGTCCATCAGGGTGTAGACCACCTTGTCGCCCAGCTCGGCGCCGAGGTTGGCCGCCAGCACCTTGCCCAGGATGATGCCCTTGTCGTCGGCGGTGGTGTACCACTCGCCCTCGACCAGGCCCTCGAGGAAGTCCAGGGTGTCGTCCGTCTCGCCGGCGGGATCGTAGGCGATGAAGCCGGCGCCGAAGCTGTCGTGGGCCGTGGCCACCATGGCCTCGCCCATGATGCGCTCGACCACCCGGTCGACCCGTGAATCATCCGCAGCCAGACCGCGGAGCTCATCGGTGGCGTGCACCGTGCGCCCCAGGCTGGGGGTGTCCAGGTACTCGTGGTGGTGGACGACGACGTGGCCCGAGCCCAACTGGGCCGCGGTGTCGACGAAGTCGGAGAAGGTCATGTCCTGCATGGACATCATCAGCACGGCCATGAAGAAGCCGAAGGCGATGGAGACCAGGGTGAGGAAGGTACGGCGTTTCTGCCGCAGCAGGTTGCGCCAGGCGATGGTCGCGAGCTTGGGTCCAGCCATCATGACCTCCTAGCGGTAGCGCATGGCGCGAATAGGGTTGATCCAGGCCGCCTTGAGGGCCGGATAGAGCACGGCTCCCATGGTGATGAACCACAGCAGGACCAGTGGGCCCATGCAACTCTCGACCGAGTAGATGCCGTACCAGATCTCGGGCATGGCCACGCCAGCGGCGTCCATGCCCCCCAGGGCGCCAGCGTTGATGCCGTGGTTCTGGATGTACCACATGGCTGGCGTCGCCAGCAGGACGCCCAGCACCGAGGCTACGCCCGCCTGGGCTGCGCCTTCCACCAGGATGACGCCCAGTACCCGAAGGGGTCCGGCGCCGATGGCCTTGAGCACGCCGAACTCGCGGATGCGCTCGAAGACCGCGGTGAGCATGGCGTTGAGGATCAGGATGCCTACGGCGATGTAGACGATGAGGTAGAAGATGAAGATCATGCCCGAGACCGACTGGAGCATCTGAGCCACGGCGGGCATCAGCTCCATCCAGGTCCTAACGTCGGTGCCAGGAGCGATGGCGCGCGCAGCGTCGGCCACGGCGTTGAGCTCACCGTCGCCCCGACGCAGCACGATCTGGTGGTCCCCGGTGGGCACCACCATCAGCTCACGGAAGGTGCTTGCGTTCATCAGCACCGCTGTGCGGTCGGTGCCCTGCGAGACACCCTTGAGGACGCCCCGCACCTCGAAGAGGTCGTTGGCCATGGAGCCGTCGGCGGCCTGGCTGACCACAAGCAGCTCACCGCCGACCTTGACGTTGAGGGTCTTGGCCAGGCGCTTGCCAAGCACCACACCCTTGGGGTCGGCGGGGTCGAGCCAGGAGCCTTCGCCCACGGTCATGGACAGCTTGCTGACCGTGGCGTCGCGCTCGACATCCAAGCCCCTCAGGGCCACGCCCGCGGAGAACTCGCCCGAGGCACCCAGACCGCCACCCTGCAGGCGGGGCGAGGCGGCGATGCCCGCTTCTTCGAGCTTGGCCACGATGGCGGCGGAGTCTTCGATGACGGTGAAGAGCGACGGAGCGGTGAGGTAGCCATCGGCGTGGATCTGGATGTCGCCGATCTCGAGCTCGGTGACACCCTCTTCCATGTTCTTGAGATAGCCGGGAATGAAGCCTGCGTAGAGCAGCAGCACCCACAGGGCCAGGGTCATGGCGGCGATGGTGACAGCCGAGCGGCGCTTGTTGCGCCAGACGTTCCGCCATCCCATTTTGAAGACGTTCATCGGGACCTCTGGAGAGAGACTCCACCACCGTATGACCGATCGGTCACAAGCGCAAGGGACCGTATGACCGGGCAGTCACATCATGATCCAGATCATGACCGATCGGTCACAACCCATCGCCAGATCCGCCCATCCACAGCCGCCAGCCCGGAGGCGATCAGCACCATCCCCGCGAGCTGGTGGGGGGTCATGCGCTCCCCCAGGAACAGCGCGCCCAGGCCGATGGCGCTGATGGGGATGAGGTAGGTCACCAGGATGACGTTGGTGGCCCCCACCTGCGCCAGCAGCCGGAAGTAGAGCAGGTAGGCAAGCGCCGTACACAGCAGCGCCAAGCCCACGACAGCCGCCAGGCTCGTCAGGCTGGGCGTGGGCAAGGTCCAGGGCCGGTCCACCAGCAGGCTCACCGGCAACATCACCACGGCGGTGAGGCCGCACTGGCCCGCCGCCAGCACCAATGGGTGCAGCTCCGACAGACGCCGGGCGTAGATGCCGGACCAGGCGTAGCAGAGGGCCGCGAGCACGGGGCCGAGCTGTGCCAGCAGGTCGAGACGGGCGCCAGCGAGAGCGTCCAGCCCCATCATCACCGCCACACCCAGCAGCCCCGCCACGACGCCCACCAGCTTGGAGACACTCAGCCGCTCGTCTCGGGTCATGCGGTGAGCCAGCATCACCGAGAACAGAGGGGCCGTGGCGTTGAGCACCGCCGCCAGGCCTCCATCGATGCGGGTCTGCCCCCACACGATGAGGCTGAAGGGCAGCGCGCTGTTGAACACCGCCAGCACCAGCAGGGGCCACCAGATGGCCCAGGACCGGGGCATACGCAGCCCACGCAGTCGGACCACGAGCAGCAGCACCACCGCCCCGAGCAGGGTGCGCCCCAAGACGATGGTGAAGGGAGGAAGCGACTCGAGGGCCAGCTCACCGAAGAAGAACGAGCCCCCCCACAGCACGGCCAACACGGTCAGCGTGCCCCAGTCAGCAGGCCCCATGTGGGTCCGGATGGGCTCCAATGGACGAGCCCTCTAGACCCCCCACACCGTGACCACCACCTTGCGGGTGCGGGCCCGGGAGCGATGCTCCCAAAGGTAGATGCCCTGCCAGACGCCCATGCCCAGAGCGCCGCCGGTGATGGGGATCATCAGCGAGACGTCGGTCAGCGCACCGCAGACGTGGGCGGGCATGTCATCGGGACCTTCGTCCACGTGCTGGTACAGGCTGTCTCCATCGGGCACCAGCCGCCGCATGAAGGCCTCGAGATCCCGCTGCACGTCGGGGTCGGCGTTCTCCTGGATGGTCAGCGAGGCCGAGGTGTGTTGCACGAAGACGTTGCACATACCGCACCGGTTGCCCGCTGCGCGCACCACCTCCTGCACCTCGGCAGTGATGTCGTGGAGGCCGCGTTTGTCGAGGTGGAAGGTCAGGGTCTGCTGATGCATGGGCCCGCTCCGAGCACAGGGGGAGGCCGCCGCTTCTATCCCGTCATCGCCGGGCTCGCGCGGCTGTCAGCTATCGGTGTCATCGGAGAACTCGGGGTCCTCGACATCCTCGCACTCGTCCGAGCCGGCGCAGTCGTCGTCATCGCAGTCGAACAGGCCGTCCTGATCGTTGTCGGCGTCATCGCTGCACTCGCCGGCGAAGTCGCCCTCGAACTCATCTGGCTCCCCAAAGCAGCCGGGAGCGACGGAAAGTGCGATGAGGAAAACGGGGAGCAGACGCAGAGAGGACATGCTGGCTCCAAGGCCGGAGAGGCGGAAGCGGATCGTTTCCTCGATAGCACGGTAGAAAGCGCATGCGTAGACCGTCCGAGTCGCGTTGCTGGGCGACGGCTGCTACCCTTCCCCTATGCACCGCCCTCAGCCAATCCGCCGAAAGACCCTGCACATCGCGCTCATCTCTCTGCTGGCCGCCTGCGACGGCTGCCCACCCGATGACGGCAGGGTCCAGGTGGAGCCCATCGACGTGCAGCTGGGCGCCATGTACTTCAGCCCGTACTGGCCCATCCACAAGCTGTCGAACAACTGCAACCAACGCACCGACGCCCCCTGCGCCTACGCGGATCTGGGCCTCCCTCGCATCAAGCTCGAGGACCTGCGCTGGGACAACATCGAACGGTCGGCGCCGGTGGGGAACAACCACAGCTACGACTGGTCGGTGCTGGACGACGCGGTGCTGCGCTGGGAGCAGGCGGGCGCCACACAGCTGCAGTTCCACCTCACCCCCGCCTCGAGCTGGGGCATGCAGGACTCCCGGCCCATCGCCGAGGACCTCTTCGGCCTGGCCTGCGACGACATCAAGGGCAACTGCGAGGACTACCCCACCAACCCCAAGGCCGAGCACGAGGACGACTGGGTCGCCTTCGTGACCGCCCTGTGCGAGCGCTACGATGCTGACGGCGTAGACGATCTCGAGGGGCTGCAGTATCCCCACCTGGAGTTCGAGCTGCTGAACGAGGGCCAGAACTGGGCCTTCTACATGGGCGGCTCAGAGGACTTCGAGCAGCTGCTGTTGCTGACCCGGCAGGCCCTGGACGCCTGCAGCGACGACGCACGGATCATCCACTACGGCCTGACCGTCAACGGGCTGGTCCATGGCGGCGTCTCGGACGAGGTCTACTGGGAGCGGGTCGAGCAGATGGCCGACAGCCTCGAGCCCCTGCTCTTCGGCCCCGGCTACCACCACGCCCACAACATGATGCTCGGCAGCCCCGATCCCGACGCGACCGTGGATGTGGCGTCCACCCTGGCCATGTGCGAGCACTTCGAGGTGGTGGACCTGCACTGCAACATGAGCATCGAGCACATGATCGAGGAACACGACTTCGTGCGCGCGAAGCTCGACAGCTACGGCTGCGAAGACGTGGAGATCATCTGCGGCGACTCCACCAGCGCACCGTCGTTGTACTCCCCCAGCGAGCTGGAGTGGTGGGACAGCTCGTTCGGCGGCGAAGACGAATCAGGCGAGGCCATCCACGCGGCCCTGGGCGAGCCCTTCTCCACCTACGCGCTGCTCTGCAACCCCGGTGGGGTCTCCAGCGACCTGTCCTACGACGAGGCCAAGGCCTGGTTCGACCAGCAACACGCCGCCTTCCTGGTCAAGAAGTCGGTGACGGCCCTGGGCCTTGGGATGACCGGCTTCATGGCGGGCCTGCTCGAGGACTGGGCCCCGGCCAACGGCTGCTATTGGATGTACCACGGCCTCAACGAGGCGGAGGTCGAGGGCTTCGGCCTGTTCCCAGTGGACTACGGCGAGCCGAACACCGCGTTCCACTCCTACCGGCTGTTGGCCGAGAAGCTCGATGGGTACACGGCATCCTCCCGCGAGGTGGTGGACGAGGTGACCATCGTCACCTTCACCAGCGACCTCGAGGGCGCACTCCCCAAACACATCGTGTGGTACCTCGACGACTTCATGGCCACGCCGGGTGAAGAGCAGCTGACCCGGGAGTTCGAGATCGAACTGGGCGGCGGCGGGGTCATCGAGACCCCGCTGGTCACCGACGGTGGAGGGGGCTCGCTCGTCATCGGCCACGACGTGAGTACCTACAACAACCTCGCCAGCCAGTTCCCCATCCTGATCGAGGAAGTCGAGGACTAACGCCAGGCCTCGGGATCTGAGACACAAGGAACGGGATACCCCGGTGACACGCCGAGCCCGTGCTGGTGTTGCCTGATCCCGGAGACTTTCCTTGCCCGTCGACGTGGAGGCATTCTACCGCAAGTACGGCCTGCTGGTGTTCAGCCGCTGTCGCGATCTCCTCGGAGACGACGCATCGGCCGAGGACGCCATGCAGGACGTGTTCGTACAGCTGGTGCGCCACCAGCATCGCCTCCACGACACCGCCCCCTCGTCCCTGCTGCTCCGCATCGCCACCAATGTCTGCCTCAACCGCATCCGCACCCGCCGCCGCCACCCCGAGGATCTCGATCCCGGGCTGCTCGAGCGCATCGCCGCGGCCCCCGACGAGGAAGCCCGCGGGGTGGCCAGCCTGCTGCTGCAGCGCATCTTCGCAAGCCAGCAAGAGAGCACCAAGGTGATGGCCGTGCTGCACCTACGCGACGGCTGGACCCTCGAAGAGGTGGCCACGGAGACCGGCATGTCCGTCTCGGGCGTACGCAAGCGGCTGCGCGGGCTGAAGGCCTGGGTGGCCGAGCTCGAAGGAGTGGTGCCATGAGCCACGATCAGCACATCCCAGACTGGGAGCTCGCCCTGTACCGGCTGGGGGAGCTGCAGCCCGCGCGGGCCAGCGCCCTGAGCCAGCGACTGAACACCGACCCCGAGCTCGCCGCCCGCCTCGCAGCCCTGGACCCGCGCGAAGCCGAGCTGATGGTGCGCGTACCGCCTCGGGTACTCGAGGCAGCGGTTGCGGATCGGGTGGAGCAGCCCGCGAAACCCAGGCGCCGCCTACGGCGGCGGCTGCTGTTCCTGACCGCCGAGATCGCCCTGGTGGCGCTGCTCCTGGTGCTGTTCATGCCCCCGATTCTCCGACCGGACCAGATCGCGGAGTTCGAGGAGCACAACGTGCGCAGCAAGGGCGTAGACCCCTTCCTGCGCATCTACCGCAAGGTGCCCGAGGGCCTCGAAGAGCTGAGCCCCGACGACCCGGTGGGAGCCGGGGATCGACTTCAGATGGCCTACTCGGCCATGGGTTGCGTCCACGGTGCGGTGCTGAGCGTCGACGGCCGGGGCGCGGTGACCCTGCACCATCCTACCCAGGGCACCCTCTCAGCCGAACTGCAGCCCCAGGGCACCGTGGACCTGCCGGTGAGCTACGTGCTGGACAACGCGCCGGACTTCGAGCGCTTCTTCCTGGTCACCGGTCCGGAACCCTTCGAGTTGACGCCGGTGCTCGAGGCCGCCAGGGCACTGGCCGCGCACCCTGGCTCGGCGCACCAGGCCAGCATTGCTCTGCCGAGGGGGCTGGACGGCTACGACTTCTTGCTCTCGAAGCCCTGATCCCATGACCCTCGCCCTGCGCGCCCTGCTGCTGACAGCCTTGTGGGCCTTGGCGTTCCCCGCCCTGGCCGAGCCCCAGCGCCTGGCGCTGCTGGTGGGCAGCAACGACGGCGGCCCCCGTCGCCACCTGCTGCGCCACGCCCAGAGCGACGCCGAGGCCGTGGCCCGGGTGCTGGTGGATCTCGGAGGCGTCGATCCCGCCGACCAGTTCCTGTTGCGGGACCCCACCCCTGCCACCCTGCGCCAGGCCCTGCGCCAGGTGGAGCAGCGCGCCCTGGTAGCCGGCAGAGAGCGAGCCGAGGTGCTGGTCTACTACTCGGGCCACTCCGACCAGCACGGGCTGCTGCTGGGGGGTGAGCGCTTCCCCTACGACGAACTGCGGGACACCCTCGAGGCCCTCCCCGCGCGAGTGCGGGTGGCCATCGTGGACAGCTGCGCGTCGGGAGCCATGGTGCGGGACAAGGGGGGACTGCACGAGACGGGGCTGGTCACGCGCATAAGCAGCGACGTGCGGGGCTACGCCCTGCTCACCTCGGCCTCGGCCGACGAAGCAGCCCAGGAGAGCGATGTCCTGGGGTCGAGCTTCTTCACCCACTACCTGGTGAGCGGCATGCGGGGTGCCGCCGACGCCAGCGGCGACGGCAAGGTCACCATCGCCGAGGCCTACAGCTTCGCCTCCGACGCCACCCTGGCCGAGACCGCACGCAGCTCGGCCGGCCCCCAGCATCCCGCCTATGACATGCAGCTGGCGGGCACCGGAGAGCTGGTGCTCACCGACCTGCGCCTCACAGGGGCCAGCCTGTCGGTGGAGCCCCAGGCCCCCACCCGTGCCTGGGTGCGGGACGGCGCCGGGCGCCTGCTGGTCGAGCTGGACGCCTCACCGGATCGCCCCATGCGGGTGGGCCTTGCCCCCGGCGCCTACACCATCACCCTGCGACGGCAGGAACGCTGGGCGGAGCTGCAGGTGCAGCTCGAGGGCGGCGAGCAGCTACGGGTCACCGCCGAGAAGCTCACCTGGCGTGATGGAACCCCCGGCGCCACCCGAGGCGGCCTGGCCCAGCGTCAGGATCGCGGCCTGCTGCACTGGCCCCTGCGGGTCAACACCCTGCCCACCAAGGCCGACCCTCAGGTGGTGGAGCACGTGGCCATCAACCTGCTGATGGGTCGCTCTGCGTACCTGCAGGGCCTCGCCCTGGGCACTGGGGGCAGCATCGTGGAGCGAGACGCCCATGGCGTGCTGCTGGCGGTGGGTGCCAACATCGTGGGTGGGTCCGCCAACGGCCTTCAGTTCGCCGGGGGGCTCAATCACACGGGCCGGCACGTGCGGGCCTGGCAGCTGGCGACCGGCGCCAACCTCACCCAGGGCTACCTGCGGGGCTTCCAGCTGGCAGGCGGACTCAACCGGGTGCGAGGGCCCGCGGCAGGATTTCAGCTCAGCGGCGCCGCCAACCTGGCCGGTCACGAGCTGGCGGGCTTCCAGCTTGCCGGCGTGCTGAACCACACGACCGAGCGCACCCAGGGCCTGCAGCTCGCCGGGCTGACCAACCTGAGCGGCGGCAGGATGGAGGGGCTGCAGCTGGCCGGAGTCTACAACCAGGCTCCCGCGCTGCGTGGCGTACAGCTGGGGTCGGTGAACCTCACGGGCGACGCGAGAGGGGTGCAGCTGGGCCTGGTCTCCGTTGCGCGAGAGAACAACGGCATGCAGCTGGGCCTGATCAACGTCGCAGAGCACAGCCGTGCGAGCATCGGCCTGATCAACCTGGTGCGCCACGGTCGCCACGAGCTGCACCTGGTGAGCACGGCCCGGGAGCCGGGGGGTGTCGAGCTGCACATGGGCGGCGACCTGTTCTACAGCCTGCTGGGCGCCGGTGTGGCCAGCGGCGGCATCCCCGCCTGGCGCTGGGGCGTGGGGGGCGCCGTTCCCATCGGTGAGCACCGCATCGCGGTGGAGGGCGTGGCGGGCACCTACGGTCCGGCGCCCTCAGGAACGGCCCGCGCCCTGCTGGTCCAGCCCCGCATCGCCTGGGAGTGCCCGCTGGCTGGCCCCACCAAGCTGGTGCTGGGCCCCAGCTGGGACCTGTGGATTCCCCTGGCCGGCAACACCATGCCCGCGCCGGGTTGGCTGTGGCAGTGGGCCGAGCGCAACCGCACCGGCCGGTTCCATCACGGGCCGGGCTTCGTGGCGGGTGTGGGCGTCGGCTTCTGACGGCGGCGTGAGCGTTCCCACGCTTCGCGACCACACGGGTTCGAGAACCCCTCGAGGGCGACTACCTATGGATCATGAGCGCCGCCGAAGTCCTCACCCCGCAGCCGCGTCTGGCCGACGAACACGACCAGATCGCCGAATGGATCACCCACATGCGGGTCGCCTCCGACTTCCTGTACGGAGACGCCGGGCCCTCTCGCATCCGCAGGCTGGCGGCGTTCTACGAGCGCAAGGTGAGACCCCACTTCAGGTACGAGGAAGAACAGCTCTTCCCGGCCCTGCGCCGTATCGACCCGGACCCCGAGCTCCACGATCGGCTGGCGGACTTCGAGCGCGAACACGACCGCCTACTGGAAGACCTGGATCAGCTCATCTCCAGCCTGCGCGCCATCGCAGAGGGGTCCATGGGAGGACCGGAGCTGGTCCGCACCTCCCGACAGTCCCGTCTGACCATCGACCTGCTGCTCCTGCACGCCGCGCAGGAAGACGACGTGCTGCTGCCCCTGCTGGAGCGCTACGAGCGGGAGATCCAGCGGGAGCTGTCCGCCCAGGGATAGGCCTCGCGAACCGGAGGATCAGGGACGCTCGAGCAGCTCGTGCATCTTGGTGAGCAGGTCGCCGATGGCGTAGGGCTTGGAGATGAAGCCGTAGTCGTCCGCCAAGACGCCGCCCTGGCTGGCGACGATCTCCTCGGAATAGCCGGAGGTGAGCAGAACCCGCAGGCCAGGGAGCCGCTCCGAGAGCCGCTGGGCGAGCTCGCAGCCACCCATCACCGGCATCACCACGTCGGACAACAACAGGTCAATCCGATCCAGCCCCTCGTCCACCAAGGCCAGGGCATCGGGGCCCGACGAGGCCTCGAACACCTCGAAGCCACGACGGGAGAGCATACGATGCACAGCGCGACGCACCAGATCGTCGTCCTCTACCAGTAGCAGCCGCGAACCCTGGGGTGGGGAAGGCGGCTGGGCGGCGACGGGAGGGTCGGGCTGTGCCGGCGGCGCGTCGGACTCGACGATGGGAAGGTAGACCGTGAACCGGCTGCCCTGCCCTGGGGAAGACCACACATCGATGGCGCCACCATGCTGCTCGACGATGCCGAACACCGTAGCGAGCCCCAGACCGCTGCCCATGCCCTCGGGCTTGGTGGTGAAGAAGGGCTCGAAGATGCGCGACTGAAGCGCTGGCTCCATCCCGATGCCGTCGTCCACCACCCGGATGCGGGCGTAGCGACCGGGCCCCGCGAGCGAGAGTTCTCGGCTGGTGGTGACATCGAGCTCCACGCAAGCGCTGTGGATGCCGAGCTGGCCGCCCCCGGGCATGGCATCGCGGGCGTTCACCACCAGGTTCACCAGCACCTGCTCGAGCTGCCCCGGATCGACGCGCACGTAGCTGGTGTCCTCGGAGAGGTCCCTGCGCACCTGGATGTGTTCGCCAAGCAGGCTGGGCAGCAGTGCCGAGATCCCCCTCAACAGCGCGGCGGGCTGGACGCTGCGGGGCTCGATGACCTGCTTGCGGCCAAAGGCCAGCAGCTGCCGCACGAGCTCAGCGCCCCGCTCGGTGGCGCGGGTGATCTCGCTCAGGCACTCTTTCAGCGCCCCATCGCCGGGGTCGATGTCGACAGCGAACTCGGCGTTACCGCGGATACTGGTCAGCAGGTTGTTGAAGTCATGGGCGATGCCCCCGGCCAGCCGCCCCACCGCCTCCATCTTTTGGACCTGGTGCAACTGCGCCTCGAGCCGCTCTCGATCGCGCTCCGCCTGGACCTGCTGGGTGACGTCCCGGCCCACGGCCACGTGGCTGATGACCTGGCCATCGATGCCCCGAATGGCGCTGACGCTCCACTGGAAACGCCGCCAACCCGACACGGTGAGGGCCCGCTCTTCGTGGGAAGTCCGATAGGGAGGCTCGAACAGCCGTGCCAGGGAGGCGATGACCCCGGGCCGATCGTCCTCGTGGATGAGGGGCAGGAAGCGTTTGCCGCTGACGTCCTCGGGCCGCTTGCCGAAGGTCTCACAGTACAGAGGCGTCGCGTAGCGGATCACCCAGTCGCCATCGAACTCCACCAGCAGATCTTCTTGGTGCTCGATGAGGGTGCGGAAGTGATCCGTCTGGCCCCGGACCCGACCTTCGAGGGCCGCGATGCGCGCATGGGCCGCCTCGAGCTGGGCGGCGAGGGAAGCGCTGGAATCGTCAGGCCTCGCCATCGAGGACCTCCGTCATCGCTGTGAAGAACATTGCCGAGAGAGGGCGGCACAACGCCCCAGAGGGAACAGTGTGCACAGCCCCGGCCCCTGGGTCCAGCCGAGGAGCCGCGCTATCCTCTCTCACCCCCAGCACAGCGGTGAATCCCATGATCGCGACCACGCACATAGTGATGACGCTCTTGGTGCCAACACTGTGGGCGCAGGCCGTGGACCCACCCAGCACCCTCGATGCGATGGAGGCCCCAGGCTTCGCCTCCATTGAGCCCGCGATGCCCGCGGACGCCCCCGCGGTCCTGCTGTGGGACGCCGGGGTGATGACGGCCGCAGGTGAGGTCTGGGAGCGAGGCTGGGTGCTGATCGAGGATGGCGCCATCACGGCCCTGGGCCCCGGCGATCCCCCGGGCGACAGCGACGCCCACAGCCTCAGCCTCGTGGGTCGTTGGATCACGCCGGGGCTCATCGACCCCCACGCACACATCGGCGTCTACGCCTGGCCATCCGCCGAGGCCCACGACGACGGCAACGAGGTCACCCAGGTGATGACCGCCGGGGTGTGGGCCGAGCACTCCGTCAAGCCCCAGGACCTGGCCATTCAGCGCGCCGTGGCCGGCGGCGTCACCACCGTGCTCACCATCCCGGGCTCGGCCAACCTCATCGGCGGCCGAGGCATGGTGATGCAGCTGGTGCCCACCCGCAGCGGCCGGGCCATGCGTTTTCCCGGTGCCCCCGAGCACCTCAAGATGGCCTGCGGCGAAAACCCCAAGCGCTACCACGGCGACAAGGGGCGCCTGCCCAGCACCCGCATGGGCAGCATGTACGCCCTGCGGCAGGCCTTCCTGGACGCCGAAGCGGCCCGCCAGGAGTGGGACACCTGGGAGCAGACCATGGCCGATGCGGCCGAGGCCAAGGGCCGCAAGAGGAAGAGCCAGGCCACCGAGCCCGCCGAGCCCCCCGCCCGCGACCTGGCCACCGAGACCCTGGTGGGCGTGCTGAGGGGCGAGATCATGCCCCAGATCCACTGTTACCAGGCCGACGACATGCTGGGGATGTTGCAGCTCGCCGATGAAATGGGCTTCTCCATCCGGGCCTTCCACCACGCCAGCTCGGCCTACAAGATTGCGGACGTACTGGCCGAGCGTGAGGTGGGCGCGGTGACATGGTCGGACTGGTGGGGCTTCAAGATGGAAGCCATGGACGGCATCCCGCAGGGTGTGGGGCTGCTCGAGGACGCCGGAGCCCACGTGATGTTGCACAGCGACTCCCCCGCCTACGGCCAGATCCTCAACCAGGACGCCGCCAAGGCCCTGCGCGAAGCCCGCCGGGCCGGCATCGACATCAGCGACGACCAGGCCATCGGATGGATCACCCTGCAGCCCGCCTGGGCCCTGGGCATCGATGGCTTCACTGGCAGCCTCGAGCCCGGCAAGCGGGCCGATGTGGTGGTGTGGAGCGGTCATCCCTTCAGCGCCACCAGCCACGCCGATCTGGTCTTCATCGAAGGCGCGCTGCGCTACGACCGGGAGCGCCCCCAGACCTGGTCCGACTACGAGCTCGGCCGGGAGGTGCAGCCATGATCGCCCTGCTGACCACCCTGCTGCTGTCCCATGCTGTCACCGCCGCGACCTGCACCGTCTTCACCGGGGGCACCATCGCCCTGCCCCAGCAAGCCCGGGATGATCTCGAGGTCCAGGTGGCCGAGGGCGTCGTGCAGCGCATCGCCCCTGATGTGGACCGCAGCTGGCGCGGACAGGACTGCGAAGTCGTGACCCTGGAGCCCCACGCCTGGCTCACCCCCGGGCTGGTTCACGTGGGTGGAACCCTGGGCCTGCAGGAGATCTGGGGCGAGTCGTCGACCCACAAACACGACGCCGGCGGCCATCCCGTGAGGGCCGCCCACGACGTGGCCGATGCCTACGACCCCACCAGCGTGGCGGTGCCCATTGCCCGACGGGAGGGCATCACCGCAGCGGTCATCGTGCCCGGCGGTGGCATGGTGGCCGGCCAGGCCGCGTGGGTGTCCCTCGAGGGCCTGACCCAAGCCGACGCCATCACCGAGCGTGGCGTGGCCATGCGCGCCAGCCTCTCCGGCGGCACCCCTGCCGAGGGCCTGCGCCTGCTGCGGGAGCTGCTGGACGACGCCCGGGCCTTCCAGGCCGACCCCCGGGCCTACGACACCAACCGCAGCCGCAGCTTGGCCGCAGGGCGCATGGAGCTCGAGGCGATGCGGCCGGTGCTCGCTGGGACCATGCCTCTGCTGGTGGGCGCCGACCGCAGCTCCGACATCGAGGCTCTGCTCCGCTTCGCTCGCGACGAAGAGGTCGGCCTGATCATCGACGGCGGAGCCGAAGCTTGGCTGCACGCCGACGCCCTGGCAAGCGCCGGCATCGCCGTACTGCTCAACCCCCTGACCCAGGACCCCACCAGCTTCGACCGCCTGCATGCCCGGCACGACAACCCGGCCCTGCTGGCGAAGGCGGGGGTACGGGTGATGATCACCAACCGTAGCGCACTGTTCGCCGGCCACCTACGCCAGCTCGCGGGCCTGGCCTGGCGGGACGGCATGGATCACACCCAAGCCCTGGCCGCCATCACCACCACCGCGGCGCTGGTGTTCGGGATCGAAGACCACGGCCGCATCGCCCACGGCGCCCAAGCCGATCTGGTGGTCTGGAACGGCGACCCCCTCGAGCTGTCCAGCTGGGCCACCACCGTGTTCATCGCTGGCCAGCCTGTGGACACCACCACCCGCCACGACGCCCTGTTCGAGCGCTACCGAGACCTGCCCGGGCTGCCCATTCCGGCCCTGTCCTTGCCCGACTCCCAGGAGTGACCATGCAGCTTCAGTTCTCCACCTGGCCCGAGGTCGAGGCCTACCTCGCCACCCGAACCGACATCCTGATCCCCATCGGTGCTACCGAGCAGCACGGCCCCTTCGGGCTCATCGGCACCGACACCCACTGCGCCACGTACCACTACCAGCCCTAGCCGAAGAACAACCCGCGCTGCACCAGCCCCAACACCCGGGCACCGATGCCCAGGTGGTTGCCCAACACGAAGCAATACAGCAAGGTCATGGGCAGCACGGCCAGGCGTGCGGCCAGGTGACGCCGCTGGCTGTAGAGGCTCCAGGCACCGAAGCCCACCAGGGCCACCTTGCCCAACACGAAGGGGCCGTACCCGAGGGCGATGGCCGCCGCCATCATGGGGTTGCCCTCGCCGGCGATGCCCGTGGACACCCAGACGGAGGTCAACGCGGCGTCGATGAGGTTGAGCACCAGCAGCACCGCGATGGCGCGCTCGAAGCTGACCATGGATGTGAAGCCCTGCCGCGCCACGCTCACCTCCTCCCCAACAGGGTCGCCGCGCGACCGAGGTGGGTCAAGGCCCCCACTGTCCCATCTTGTCGCGGCCTAATTCCATGGGGAGAACTACAGCTACAGCCCGCCAGACAAGCCGAGACATGCAGCTCGACGATCCCGTGGTAGACGGTATCACCGACGTGTCACCCGCGGGAGACGAGCGCGTGAACCCACCGACAAAGCACAGAAAGAAGACGGTTCGCCTGTTCGATAGCGACGGATCGCTCATCGACCTCCCCAGCGTGCTGGCCCTGATGGACGCCTGGTCCGACGCGGCCCTGCTGGTGTCCGAGCAGCGCTTGGTGCTGGCCACCAACGCCACCCTGCGGCGCTTTTTGGGAGCCCACCCCGACTCGGTCATCGGCCTGGATGCCTACGAGCTGCTGTTTCCCGACGGCGGAGCCCCGGACCCGTGCCCCCTGGAGCTGGCGGTGCAGGAAGGCCTCGAGCGCCACACCGCCATGTGGGAGCGCCGGGACACGGGCCGCTGGCTCGAGGCCAGCATCACCCTCACCCCGTTCGTCACCCGCAAAAAGAACCGGGTGTACCTGTTCCGCCAGCGGGACGTGAGCGATCGCGAAGAAGTCCTCGAGCAGATCAAGCTGCGCACCCAAGAGCTCGAGGCCCTGCGGGACCTGCTGCTGCTGGACCCCTCAGTGCCCCTGAACATGCTGCTGCAGCTGGCCCTCGAGCGGTTGGTGGACCTGTCATGGCTGGGAATGCAGCGTCGGGGCATCGCTTTTCTGGCCGACGCATCGGGCAACCTCACGATGCGCGCTGCGGTGGGCCTGAGCACCAGCGCCATCAACCACTGCGCCCATGTGCCCGCCGGCACCTGCATCTGCGGTAGCGCCGCCGCCGCCCGAGAGCTGGTGTACAGCGCCGAGGTCGGGCGAGAGCACAGCCGCCGCCACGACGACATCCAGCCCCACGGTCACTACTGCGTGCCCTTCTCCACCGAGGACCGGCTGCTGGGCGTGCTGACCTTCTACCTGCCCGCGGGCCACCGCCGCTCGAGACGCGAGGAAGCTTTCCTGCGCTCCGCCGCCAGCGTGGTGGGGGTGATGGTGGAGCGGGCCCACAGCCGCGAAGACAAGGCGGGTCAGCACCAGCGAGCGAACGACACCCTGCAGGCCTCCATCCGCACCATCGGCTGCATGGTCGAGCACCTGACCCCCTCCACCGCGGCCCACCAGCGCAGGGTGACAGAGCTCGCCGAAGCACTGGGGCAGGCTCTCGAGTTCGACCCTCACCGGCTGCAGGGCCTGGGCCTGGCCGCGTCCCTGCACGACATCGGTGAGGTCGCGGTCCCCAGGCACCTACTCGAAGAAACAGGCACCCTGGAGCCCGACGATGAGGCGCAGGTCCGCGCCCACGTCGAGCACGGTGCCGGCTTTGTCGAGGCCGCAGACTTCGCCTGGCCGGTGGCCGGCATGATCCGCCAGCACCACGAAGCCTGGGATGGCAACGGCTATCCCCTGGGCCTCACTGGCGAAGACATCCTTCTCGAAGCCCGCATCATCGCCGTGGCCGACACCGTCGAGACCATCGCGTCCAGCCGCCCTCGCAGCCCGGCCATGGGTCTGGCCGGCAGCGGCGCCGCCCTGCTCGAGGGCCGGGGCACGCGCTTCGACCCAGCCGTGGTCGACGCCTTCATGGGCCTGATGGACCAGGACGGTCTGCCCACCTGGCTGGCAGCCCACGGGGGCTGACGACCGGGGGCGGTGCGGTGTTGAGCCGCGGCGCAGGGCGCAGAAGGTCAGCGGGACGTTGAGCCGCGGCGCAGGGCGCCGTCGGATCGAACGGACCGGGCCGAAGCCGCCAAAGGTCGGCTTCGACCTATTTGGCGGCAAGCACCAGCGGCTCGGCGGAGATCTCTTCGAGCCAGCCCAAGTAGTCGCGGTTGTCCACCTTCCACTGCTTGTTGATGCGCGCGGCATAGACCGCGATGATCAGGTCGCGAATGCTCCAGCGTTTCAGGGTAGGCCACAGCTTGTAATATCGTTCGTGGCCCACCATCTGCCAGCGCTGCAGCTCGGCTGGGCTCACCACGGCGGGCTGAAAGGCGACATGGTGGGCGTCGAAGTGGTTCCAGTTCCGGCTCAGCAGGCGACCTTGGGCCTCCAGCTCCCGGTAGGTGCGACTGCCAGGCAGGGGCGTGAGGATCAAGAACTGCACGGTAGACAGGGCCAGCTCCCGGGCGAAGGCCATGGTGCGCTCCAGGGTGCCCTCACCGTCGGTGTCGAAGCCGAAGACGAACATGCCGTGTACCCGGATGCCAACGGCATGGATCCTCCGGATGTGCTCCCGGGTCTGCTCGAGGTCCTGCTTCTTGTCCGCGGCGTCCAGGCTGTCCTGATTGACCGACTCGAGCCCCAGGTACACCTGGATGCACCCCGCGTCCCGCATCTCCTGCAGCAGCTCCGGGTCCCGGGCGATGTCGGCCCGCACCTGGGCGGACCAGTGCAGCTTGGCGGGCAGCTCCCGCAACATGGCGACGACCTCCCGGGCCCGCTTGGGGCTGGCGGCGAAGTTGTCGTCGTAGAAGAAGATCATGCTCTTGGAGAGATTGTAGCGGAGCAGCTCGTCCCGAATGCGGTCGATGCTGCGGTAGCGCATGCGCCGCCCGAAGGTGGTGGTCACCGAACAGAACGAGCAGTCGTGGGGACAACCGCGGCTGGTCTGCACCGGGATGATCCGGCGCATGCCCAAAAGGTTCATGGCGCCAAATCCCTGCACCAGGGACAGGTCCGGGGTGGGGAAGCGGTCCAGATCCGCCTGCAGGGCCGCCAAGGGGTTGTGCACGGCCACGCCGTCACGCAGGAAGGACAGGTTGGGCACCGCCGAGAACTCCAGCTCTCCCTGGATGGCCTGGATCAAGGCCGGCAAGGCGTCCTCGCCCTCGCCGCGCACCACATAGTCGGCATGTTCGAGCCCTTCGTCCGCCAGGTGGGTGACATGGGGGCCGCCCAACACCACCGCTTGGCCGCCGGCCCGCAGCTCGTCAGCCAGCTCGAAGGTACGCATGGCGGTGGGGGTGATGGCGGAGATGCCCACCAAATCGGCCTGACGCACGATGTCCATGTCGAAGGGCCGCACCCCCTCCACCATCACCGTGACCTCGTAGCCGGCCTCCCGCAGGATGGTGCCCAGCAGCACCACACCGATGCGGGGCAGGCCAAAGCGGCTGTAGATGTGGATGCCGGGAGCTTCGGGCTCCAACAGGACAACACGACGAATGGGACGGGGCTGCATGGGGTGCTCGAGGGCTCGGGTGGATCAGGCAACACCGTTCCCGCGTGCTCGTGTCACTTGCGGAGCCGCAGGCAATCCCCGCGAGCCCTCATCAGCGCCACCCCAGAGCGGCGACGGCCGCATCAGCAACCAGGACGGCCCTCAACCGGACAACTCAGCGACAGAGTTCCCTCGAACCGAACACCTGGACGCCGAGACCCACCCACCGTGCTCTCGAGGACTCGAAATCGTCCACACTCGGCCCCGCAGACCCTGGCTGCGGCCGCCCTGTCCGGTTCAGGCCCACCCTGTCGCTGAAGTGTCCGGTTCGTGGCAACCCCGTGCGCTCTGAGAGGCCGCACCGCCGGCCGAACCGGCTCGACCCTTCGCAGCCGAGCCCCGCTGTGACGAAGTGCCCACTCCACCCACCCCGCGTATACTCCCGACCATGCGCCACCTCGCCCTCCTGACCCTGCTGGCCTGCCTCGGCTGTCCCACCGAGCTCATCCGCGACAGCGGCCCCGAGGCCGACACCGACACCGACACCGATGCAGATAGCGACAGCGACGCCGATGCGGACGCGGATAGCGACGCCGACGCCGACGCCGACAGCGATGCGGACACGGACACCGGCGCCCCCCTGGTGATCACCTACCCCGACCAGCGGGTGGGCATGTTCTACCTGACCTGGCACGCCTACGCGGCCCAGGCGGTGGCCAGCCTCGACCCCAGCCAGCGCACGGTGGTCGAAGACATCATCCAGGACCCCAGCGCGGGCTTCGCCTCGCTGATCTACGACCAGGGCCTGTACAGCGCCGCCCAGGCCTTCCACTACCACAGCGAGCCGGGGCCCGGCTTCTACTGCCTGTACCGGACCCGGGACGGCGAAGAGGGTGTGCTCGAAGACTGCGCCGACATCACCGCCACCGCCACCACCCACGCGCGCCAGCTGTGGGATGCCGGGGTGGACTTCGTCTACGTGGACCTGACCAACCTGCCCGGGTATTCCGACTTTGGAGACGCCCTGGGCCTTCGGCCCTTCGAGGTGCTGCTCGAGGAATGGGCCACCCTGCGGGAGGCGGGCACCCCCACCCCCCAGATCGCCGCCTGGGTGCCGGCCTGGTCGGGCCAGGACGACCCCATGGTCAACCACCTGCTCGAGGTCTACACCAAGCCCCGCTACGCCGACCTGCTGCTGGAGCACCTGCCCACGGGCCAGCACGTGATGTTTCTGGTGGACGCCGACGGTGCCAGCTCGGACGCGGACCTGGTGGCGGCCGTGGAGGGTGCGGGCATCCTCCCTGTGCCCCTATGGGGCAACCTGAGCAGCAGCGCCCTGGCGTCGGGCATCGCCGGCTGGATGCAGCCCTGCACCAGCGGGGGCAGCTTCACCACCATCCTGGACCCCGACACCCCCTGCGACCAGGGCTACAGCGCCAACACCCCCATCGGCACGGTGCTGTCGGCCAGCGCCAGCTACCAGATCGGCTACGCCAGCTTGCCCTTCCAGGCCTCGGGCCGCCAGGAGGGGCTCTCCCTGATGAAGCAGGTGGAGACAGCCTACTCCGTCCAGCCCGACTACCTGCTGCTCAACGCCTGGAACGAGCACATCGCCCAGCCCCAGGTCAATCCCTACGACGCCAGCCTGGGGGGCCTGCGCCGCAGTATGGGGGTCACCGATGTCGAGGACGCCGGCGCCGATTGGCTGTGGGTGGACATGTACGGCAGCGACCTGTCCCGGGACATGGAGCCCACGCTGCAGGACGGGGGCGCGGCCTACGATCTCATGCAGAGCTGTCTGCGGGTCTACCGGGCCAGCGGCACCCAGGGCTGTGACCACGCCGACGCCACGGGCGAGGCCTGCTGCGCGCTGGGCTCGGGGTCGCTGCTGGTCCACAGCCTGCGCCACAGCGGTGACAGCACGGGCACCGGATCCGACCACCTGCCCACCATCAGCGCCAGCGAGAAGGCCAACCTGCTCGCCTCGGGCTGGGAGGAAGCCTGCAACCCCCACTACGGTCCCCCGGGGCTCTGTGGCGGAGGCACCACCGGCGACGGTCCTTTCCGGACCTACGCAGACAGTGGCAGCGACCGCAACGCCCTGTACCGCTGCCACACCGGGGTGGACCACTTCATCAGCACCGACTCGGCCTGCGAGGGCACCACCACCGAGGGCCCCCTGGGCTTCGCCTCCACCAGCCGCTCCAGCGCCACCCCCCGGCCCCTGCGGCGCTGCTACAACAGCGCTGTGCAGGCCCACTTCCACTGGCTGGACGAGCACTGCCCCAGCGGGGTCACCGAAGAAGCCATCCTGGGGTACGTGCACTGACCATGCTCTGGCCCCTGTTCATCGCCGCCTCACTGGCCAGCGCCGGAGCGGATCCCCCGCCCGCCCCACGGGTGGTGGGGCTCGGCATGGGGTTTCAGGCCGGCAGCCAGGCCATCCACGGCGTGGCGTGGGTACCCGCAGCGGACTGGCGCACGGTGGAGGTCCGCGTGTTCACGGGGCCGAAGACCAGCGTGGACTTCGGCACCGACTGGCTGCGGCTGATCCTGTCCCGCCTGCTCACCTCGGCACCCACGCTGCCTATGAGCGTCTGCCTGCACCTGCGCCTACCCACCGACGGCGGCTGGGCCCTGGCCGTGGCGCCCGGGCTCGATCTCGGCATCGGCCTGGAGTCGGTGATCCGTGAGGAACAGCTGGCCCATCGACCCCTGGTGGCCCTCTCGCCGTCGGCCAAGCTGGGCTTCGAGCACACCAGCCGCGGCGGTCACTACGACTACGGCTTCTACCTGAGGGGCAGCACAGGGGCGACCTTCGCCCCCAGCGGAACGAAACGCTACTCCCGCCTGGTGCTCGAGATGACCCACACCTGGAACATCCTGGGGACGCGATGACGTACGCCGCACCCCTGCTGCTGCTCTTGCTGGGCTGCGAGCCCACCAGTTACGGCACGGGCCCCGAGATCTACTCCGAGCCCACCGCCCACGACGACGATGGGTGGGTCTTCGACCACGGCCGCATCAACCGTCTCGAGCTGTTCCTCAGCCCAGACGCCGAGGAGATCCTGCGCTCGGACCGCGCCTTCTCCTCCCCCAAGAAGGAGGTCAGGGCCCAGGCGATCTTCGACGACGAAGCCATCGGCGACGTGGGCGTGCGCCTGCGGGGCCGGCTGGGCTCCTTCCAGGGCTACGACAACAAGCCCAAGTGGCAAATCGACTTCAACGAGTTCAGCGGCGAGCGCTTCGTGGGCCTCGAGGCCGTCAGCCTCAACAACGCCGCCGAAGACTGCTCCATGGTCAAGGAGCCCCTGGCCTACGCCACCTACCAGGCCGTCAGCGGCATCAGCTCCCGCACCGGCTTCGTGCAGCTGTTCGTCAACGACGCCGACTACGGGCTGTACGTCTTGCTCGAGACCCAGGACGACCGCTGGCTGGATCGCCTCGAGGACCAGGGCCTGATCGGAGACGACAGCGGAAACCTCTACGATGGGTCCTACACCTCGGCGTCCTGGTGGCCGGTGTGGGTGGACTTTGGCCGAGGGCGCGATGAGCTATTCGACCTCGAGGAGGGCCAGGACATCGGCTGGGCCGACGTGTCCAACATCTCAGCGGCCATCGAGGCCGGCGATGAGCTCGGCCACATGAGCACCACCCTCGAAAGAGCGGTGGACTGGGACCAGGTGCTGGCCCACCTGGTGGCCGACCGATGGCTGGGCAACGACGACTGCTACAGCTCGGGGCCCAACAACTACCGGGTCTACTTCGAGCCCGGCGCGCCTATGATTATGGCCCCCTGGGACCAGGGGGGCACCTTCAACGTGCCTCCGGACGGGTCACGGTGGCTGAACCCCTCGAACGCCCTGGGGGGCAGCTGCCGTGCCGACCCCGACTGCGGGGCCCGCTGGGATTCCGCGCGGATCGAGCTGGCCGCGCAGTTGACCGCCATGGACTGGCAGAGCCACCTCGACGACCTTGTGGAGCTCACTCAGGAAGGCGCCAACGGAGATCCCCGCGGCCAGTGCAGCGTGGCCGAGCGCAACCGGGCACGGGCCACGCTGAGCACCTGGCTGGAGGTCGCCAGCGAGCTGGTGCTGGTGGACTCGGAGGACTGAGGCCGAGGCTCTACTCGAACTCCAGCAACGCGATGTCGAACACCAGCAGCCCCTGGGGTGGGCCCGGCCTGCCCTTGTAGGCCAGATCCTCGGGAATCCACAGGCGGCGCACCTCGCCCACCACCATCAGCTGCACGCCCTCGGTCCAGCCGGGGATCACGGCGTTCAGGGGGAAGGTGGCGGGGGTTCCCCGGGCCAGGGAGCTGTCCACCAGCGTGCCATCAGCAGACCAGCCGGTGTAGTGCACCGTGACCTTGGACACTGGGCCTGGGTGGGTCCGCCCTCCGCCATGGCGCAGCACCTTCGAGGCCAGCCCCGAGGGGTGACGGAGCGCATCGGGGGGTGGCCTGGCCACATCGGGCGGGGCCTGCAGCACCGCCGCCGGAGCCGCAGAGGCCTGGGCCAAAGCCTGGGTGGCAGCGTGGGTGTCGGCACGGTGGGCGCAGCCGATGAGCAACAAGGACAACAGTGGGACGAAGCGGGTCATGGCCATCGAACGCGCCGGGCCACCAGGGGCTTCCATCATTCCGACGTCGGTGCCGGCAGAACAGGGTCCAAGCGCTGACCGGAGTGGTACAGCCAGTGGCCATCCACCCGGCGGAACAGGCTGCGTTCGGCCATCACCGCGGCACCATCCGGGGACGAGATGTTCGCTCGAAAGTCCACGATCCCCTGGTCACCTCGGGCTTCGACCTGCAGCAGCTCGAGCCCGTCGAAGGATGCCGCGGCGCAGAAGGCCCGGACCTCGGTGCGCCAGTGGGCGGTGTCGGCCTCGAAATGGGGGCCCGTGGGATCGGTGGTGCGCAGGATGTGTTCCACCATGCCCAGGGCGTAGGCGGAATATCGGCTGCGCATCAGCGCTTCGGGGCTGGGCGTTGGGTCCCCCGCGTGGGCGCAGCGACAACACTTCTTGTACTTGCGGCCGCTGTGGCAGGGGCAGAGATCGTTGGGCTGGATCGACGGGGTGGACATGGCCGGAAACTATCCCCACAGCCCTGGGTTCGGCTACCGGGGACGGGCCGACAGGTGCGACTTCCGGATATGGGTCGAAGGTCCACGTCCCCACGGAGCTGCCATGACCCGCCACGCCCTCTTCTTCCTACTGGCCACCACACTGGGCCTGACGGCCTGCACCATCGACGACACCGCCGCCCCCGACTCCGAGGCGGACACCGACACCGACACCGACACCGACACCGACACCGACACCGACACCGACACCGACACCGACGCGGATACCGACACCATGGACGGCTACACGGTGACCATGGAGACCAGCCACGGCACCATGGTGATCCTGCTGGACCCGGTCAACGCCCCCATCACCGTCGAGAACTTCGTCACCTACGTGGACGAGGGCTTCTACGACGGCACCGACGGCCTGGGGGCGACCACCTTCCACCGGGTGATCGAGGACTTCATGATCCAGGGCGGCGGCTACACCGCGGACAGCACCCTCAAGAGCACCCACGACCCCATCGTACTCGAAGCCGACAACGGGCTGTCCAACAGCCGGGGCACCATCGCCATGGCCCGCACTGGCGTACCCGATTCCGCCACCACGCAGTTCTTCGTGAACCACGTAGACAACGGCTTCCTGGACTCCACCGGCGCCAACGACGGCTACGCGGTGTTCGGCGCGCTGACGTCGGGCCTCGATGCGCTGGATGCCATCGCGGTGCTGGCCCCCGCAGGCTCCGAGGCGCCCGCCGAGGACGTGATCATCACCAGCGTGACCCGGGACTGATCCGCCCCGGGGCGGAGCACCATGAAGATCCAACCCGCCAGGACCGGCGAGGACCTGGACCAGCTGCGCACCCTGTTCCGAGAGTACCAAGCTCTGCTGGGTGTCGACCTGGGCTTCCAGGGCTTCGCGGACGAGCTGGCCGACCTGCCGGGGGCCTACGCACCGCCGGGGGGATGCCTGGTGCTGGCCGTCGATGACGACCGGGCGCTGGGCTGCGTGGCCCTGAGGCCTATGGGCACCGACCACTGTGAGATGAAGCGCCTGTACGTGCGGCCCGGGGCCCGGGGTGCCGGCCTGGGCCGACGTTTGGCGGTGGCGAGCATCGAGCACGCCCGGCAGCTCGGCTACACGCGGATGCGCCTGGACACCCTCGATCGGCTGGGCGAGGCCATGGCCCTGTACCGCGACCTGGGCTTCGTCCAGACCGCCCCCTACTACGAAAACCCGCTGCCAGGTGTGATCTACTGGGAGCTCGACCTTCCAGGCCAGGACCGATGACCGAGCAGCTCATCCCCAGATCGCCCTTCCTCCCTCGCCGAGGCGTGGCGCCGGACGACATCCCCGCCTGCCCCGACTGCCGCGGTACGCTGCGGCCGTGGGGGGGGTGGCGCAACGAGGGCGGACAGCTCGCCGAGTGCGGCGCCTGCCGCTGCTTCTTCGGCGTCGTGCTGCTGCCCCGGATTCGCTACGCCATGGTGGACGCCACCATGGGTGTGTGGCACGCCAGCGTGCACCGGCTTCCCACCGAGGTCCAGCACGATGCGGCCGAGCTCATCGCCTGGCGCCAGCGAAAACCACCCCCGGGCTCTCTGGTCCTGAGTACCGGGTACGGTGACCGTCCCATCACCATGATCGGTGACTGGTGCCGCCTGGTGCTGCGCCACCACTGGGACAGGTCCTCGGTCCAGGAAGACGCGCTGCCCTTCCTGCTGGCGTTCCGGCAGGAGGACCTGATCATTCCCGCCAGTGAGCCCCTGCCCAAGGGCTCCTACGAGACCGAGAACCCCGACAGCGACCTGGCCCCCGACGCCTTCCGCCTGCACTTAGGCCTCTCCATGATTCAGCACCTGGCCCAGGAGCACCCCGATGCTTGCTGGCGGGCCCTGGACCAGCAGTTCACCGAAAACGGCCACCGCTGGCTGCACCGCATGGACACCACCCGGGGCCACAACCTGTTGGCGAGTTTCTTCCTGCGCAGCCCCATGCCCACCACGGTGGGCCCGGGGTTGGCCGAGTTCGTGACGGAGCGCTTTCCCTTTCGAGAGCGCTAGTCGCCGCACTCCACATCGTCGGGGGTGGCGGGGCAGCACACCGGCTCGTTCCACACGCAGGCCTTCGCGGGGTCCCTCTCGGCTCCAGCAATACGGTCGCGCAGCCAGTCCAGCTGGGCGGGCAGGGACCACAGGGTGCCCTCGGAGTGACCCGCCGCGGCGCACTCCAGCTGCTCGAGGTCCCAGCCCTGCTCGCAGAGCAGATCGAAGTCGTCCCGCTGATACTCGGGCACCACCAGGGTGTCCTCGCTACCGTAGACCGCCAACATCGGGGTATCTCGCAGGCGGGGGATGCTCGAAGACGACGCCGAGCTCTCGTGCACGTAGCAGGACCAGGGCTCCACCTGATCCCAGTCACCCGCCACTACGGCGTCGATGAACTGCGCAGTGTAGATGTCGCCCACCTCGTCGATAGAGTCCGCGTCGAAGTCGATGTCCGGCTCGCAGTCCTCCATCTCACCCATCAACGCTTCTTCGACGGTGTCGGCGAAGTACCAGGGTTCCTCGTTGGTGAGCAGGCCGTGCAGGTCGGCCGGCGCGTCGTGCCAGCGCCGCATGCCCACCAGGCTCAACGCGGCCAGGGCGGTGGGGTCGGTGTACTCGGCCATGGCGTGGCTTACGACGGACACCAGGCTGTGGGCCGGTGCGGACGCCGCCACCGCCACCACCTCGAACTCCGGAGCGTAGTAGGGGCCCGCCAGCTCGACGAAGAACGCGGCATGGCCACCCTGAGAAGCGCCCCAGATCACCACGTCGTCCCGGACGTTGCCCTCGATCTCATCCGCCAACTCGCCGCGCACCAAGGCCAGCCCGGCCCGCAGGGCGTCCCAGGATCCAATGGCCACCTGCTCGCCCACCTGGGGCGCGTGGTGGGCGGTAGAACCGGCACCCATGCCGTTCATGCCGATGTAGTCCGGTGCGATGACAATGAACCCATTGGCCGCCAACAGCGCGGGCTGAGCTGGGCCGATCAAGGCATCAGCGCTGGGGGCGCAGGCGTCGTTGGCACCGGCGAAGCCGTGCAGCATCAGCGCCACGGGCCAGGGCTCACTGGGCGCGGTGTCGAGGTGAGCCGGGAATGCGATCATGCCCGTGGCCTCGACGGGCACACCCCGATCCTGGGTGGTGTAACGGTACTTGTACAGCCGCAAGCCATAGGACACCGGGGTCAGGGACTCGAAGCCCGCCAGGGTCAGCAGGCCATCCAGGGCCTGAGACTCGAGGTCGAAGCTGTCGTTCTCGTCCCAGTCCACGGGCTGGCCCAGGTCGGCCGCCGGCAACAGCGTGTAGCCAGCACTGGAGCAGAGATCGACGGGGAGCGGGGGGCCGACCGGGGGAGCGTCGCCGCTGTCGTCAGCGGCTTTGTCACAGGACGCCAGCAGCATCAACCCCAGCAGCGCGGAGGCGCCGACCATCATCGTTCGCCTTCGACGCACTTCATACGACGGCTGTTCGATGTCTCGGCCTCGCAGGCTTGGAGACGCTCGGGATCGCGGTCCTGGGCACCCCGCAGCGTGGAGAGGCAGTCGTAGCGCTTGCCCTTGGGCTCGAAGAGCTGGGCGCAGAATGGGATGGCCGGCGCGCTGTCGGCGGTGGAGTGGGCCATGATGTGTACACACTCGAGGGCCTGTTCGCCGTCGTCGAAGGACGCGACACACGCGTTGATGCGGTCGTCGGGGGGCTGGCCCGCGGCGCCTGCCAGCTTGGCGCACACCAGCTGGTCCTCGCCTTCGAAGCCCGTGACACAGGCGTGCAGCACCGCGGCGGGCTCCCACGCCACCTCGGCGTAGCGGCTGATGCAGGCCGAGGCGAAGCCGTAGTCGTCGAACGCCAGCCCGCAGGCGCGCACATCGCTGGAGGGATCGAAGCGGGTCTCCTGGGTGCGCCATACACACTTGATGCCCTCGCGGTCGGGCCCAAAGCTGTCGACGCAGGCGTTGATCACAGCGGTGGCGATGTGGTTGCGGCCCACCAAGGCTTCGACGCACTCGTACTTGTAGCCCACGATGTCCATGCGATTGCAGGCCTGCACTTCTTCGGCGCCGTAGTTGCGAGTGAGCCCCATTCGCACGCACTTCTCGTAGCGCTTCTCGTCACCGAAGGTGGTGTTGCAGGCCTGAGAGAGGGGGTGACTGAGATCGTTCATGATCCCCCGAATCTCTGTCTCCCGCTGGATGGCCGCCGCCCAGTCGGCCTGCTGCTGCGCCGCCTGCTCCTCGCGGGCTCGGCGCGCCTGCTCCTGCAGCGCGAGGTTGGCCAACTGTTCCAGGGCACTACCGACGTTCTCAACGGTGAGATCGGGGGTCGAGACGCTGCTGGAAGACGAGCTCGACCACGAGCCAGAAGGGCTGGGGTTCGATGAGCTGCTGCTCGATGAGCTGCTGCTCGATGAGCTGCTGTCGAAGCTGGTGCTGGCGCCAGCAACGCCGCCCGAGATGGGCACCGACACGGTTCGCCCACTGCCCCCAGGCCAGGTGATGGAGTCGAAGTCACCCAGGCTGCCGTGGATGGAGATCGTGGCGGTCATACCCGGGGGCCAGTCCCCGCTGGCCAGGCTCAGCTCCCGGGACGGCTCCATCAGCTCCACATGCGACGTGCGGTCGTAGCCGGGCTGCTGGTACTGCACGACGATGGTGGGGGCGGCGCCCATGCGGGTGATGGGCTCGACCTGGCTCCAAGTGTCCGGCGACAGACTGTAGTTGAGGTTCACCCCGGCATCCGCTGACAAGCTCAGGTTGGTGAACACCAAGGGACGGGCCTGCACCGAGGCGGAGACCAGCAGCAGGGGCCACAGACGAAGGATGGAGGGCATGATGCTCCGGGAGCCATGAATGGGAGGGGCATGCCACACCTATCCGTGATTACGGGGCTCCGCTCCATTCACCAGCCTACACCCCGATGTCCTCGTTCCAGACCTCGGGGTGCTCGGCGATGAACCCGCCCAGCAGCTCGAAGCACTCATCAGAGTCCAGCACAACGACCTCGACGCCATACTCCCGCAACCACTCGAGCCCTCCTTGGAATGTGCGCGCTTCGCCCACCACCACCGTGGAGATGCCAAACTGCCGCACCAGCCCGCTGCAGTACCAGCAGGGCGCCAGGG
>Ga0307987_1000308_pt1 | contig 29263 bp, 18 predicted proteins | sample EllFjometagen181_FD_203157 | JGI IMG/M metagenome (GOLD analysis project Ga0307987, IMG submission 203157) | Marine microbial communities from Ellis Fjord, Antarctic Ocean - #181 | ecosystem: Environmental > Aquatic > Marine > Unclassified | place: Southern Ocean | collected 2014-10-08 | reverse complement strand
AAAAAAGGATTGAAATATAAGGATATTAAGCAAATACTTAGTGATAAATATGGTTTTAGTGTTAGCAGTATTGAGAAATTGATGTATGGAAAATGAGGATATAAATAAAAGAGATACAAAAGGTAAATTTGTTTCAGGACATCATATTGGCAGATCTAAAGGAATTGGAAATACTGAAGTTATTGCTGATAGTGCAGAACCTAAAAGTATTGCTCAGTTATTTGATTTGGGGATTAATGTTGTTGATAGTATAAAAGGTAAAGATAGTGTTCTGGCTGGTATTCACAAGGTTAAGGAATACAATATTAAAATTACGGCTAATTCTAGAAATGGAATCAGGGAATTAAAGCATTATCGGTGGAGGATGGATAGGAATGGGGTGAGTTTGAATGAGCCTATTAAGATGTATGACCATTTGCTTGATGGGGTTAGGTATGTTGTTCAGGCTAGGTTTATGGTTAGGAAAATTCATGTGTCTAAGATGAGGGTGTTTTGATTCTGTGTTTTATAGTGTAAAATAGACTTTATGATCTTGTTTGCCAAAGAATTAAATCAATTTTTTTAATATTTGAGATATTTGCTTTTGGATATTGGTTATCAAAGTCTGAAATCATCTTTTCAGCTAATTTATGTTTCAAAAAATCAGTATAGAATTTAGAAATTGAATTATATAAATCAACTGTTTGTTTTAGTCTTTTATCTTTTGATAAATTATAACCTGGCTTTTTTAGTTTTAAGTGGTTTAGTATTATAGAGTCCCATATTGGCAGGTTAGGGTTGATAGTTGCAGCAACCTTACTTGAGAATGAAGCTTCTATCCTACCCAATTTATCAAAGAAATATCTTAGAACGTCTTCAAAACTTACTTGAGAATGCTTGTGGGTTTCAATATATTCATACATAGCAGTATAAAAAACTTTGGGACGTTGTCGAATTCTATAGAACCCATTAAAACTTTTCTGAAACAATTCATTTTTTGAAACATCAACGTCAAATACTTCATCCATTATATTGTTGTACTTGATTAAGCCATCATTTAGTTTTGACCAATTTACATTTGATGAATTATAGGATATAATACTATGTTTGAGTTTATTTGATACTGGTAAATTGATTTTTGGAATTTTTATATTTTTGAGTTCGGGGAAATCTGTTTCACTTACAAGACTTTTGACATGGTTTATTAATTCTTTAAATTCAACCAACGCTTCTTTTGTATTGGTAATTAGTTCTTTTGTGTCTTTTGATAAAGAGGTTGTATTCTTGATTTTTTCAGATAACTTTTTATTTTTATTATTAGGCATGATGCTAAGATTATGAATGTTATGCAAATATATCAAATAGTTTTGTAAAATTGGGGTGGTGGTCGGGAATAGATAGGCTATGGGGTTGGCGTATGTGTATGGCAATTAAGAAAATAAAATATTTTGGGTAGGAAAGGCAGACTAAGTAAGCTAAACTGCAAATCAATTGCGACGTATAGCAGTTTTAGTTTACTTTGTTTGCCGTAATGTGTGGTGGCATTTTATTTTTGTATTGACTTACTCATACCTCGTCTTCTGAATGTCTAATGAAACGATATTTGAATACTGTACATTTGAAATGAATGTAACGACAATAGCGTTGCATGGAATGAATTAGGTTTTGTGTTTATTGTGGGCGAAATTAATGTACTGGTAATTTTGTATTTCAGCAAATTATCAGGGTATTAATGAGGTGAGGATTATGAATATGAGTTTTTTATTGGTTGGATATTTGATTGTTAGCAGAAGCTGGAAACTTTCGCTATTGGCGCTAAGGCAAAAAATAAACTTAAAAGATAATGATTGTAATGCATAGCGGTTGTTCGTGGAATGAATGAGGATGTACTGTATGGTTTATTACTACTGAGTGTTTTAGTATTTCTGAGTTAAAGGAGATTAGGGTGGGATTTCTAAAAGCGAACGGCTCGGCTTGTGAGTAATAAAACTTGCAATAATGGAGTGTAGGAGAACGAAGTGAGGGAAAGGCTTGATGGTGAAACGGAATGATGCAAGATTTATACGGAGCAAGGCGGAGAAGTTGAGCGTTACTAATGCTTCTTTTCTGTGTGAAAACAATAAAACATATTGGGTTGGCGCTGCGAGCGGTGGGATGTTTTTTTGTAGGTTTCAGCGGTGGACGTGGTGGTGGGTCGGTGGCTATTTTACATAATATAGTTATAGGACATAAGCCGGTTGAGGTAGGCTTTTTGAGCGTTTGTACTATAACGCATATTATGTAACTTAGCTTTGCGTTTCTGCTAGGACTTCTTATTGTTGTTAAGCTAAAGTCACTCTTGCGTACTGGCTTTGTTTGAGGTCTTGTGATGGTTGGCGTGAAAGTCTCACTCTGTCAGTTGATTCTGGCGGAGCCTGCTACTCGATTATGGTGGGGTTATTGATATTTCATGTTTTGTTATTCTTCTCTATAAGTTCATTTCTATACTTTCTATATTCAATTATAGGCTTATCACCCATTATTAATTTTTCATCCATTTTTAAACTTGTTTTTTTTGGTATTTGTGTGGATACAACTCTTTTATCCTGCCTTAATATTATAATGCTGAAAACTTTACCAATAAAATTCATTAAGTGCTTGATTAATGGAATTCTTGTAATGTTTTGATAATACCTGATGTAAACTATAGAATTTTCTTCATCAACAGGAACGAATGCTGCAAAAATTCTAAGTTTATTTGAGATAAAATTTTGCCAGATGTTGGGATAATGAAACTGGAGATAAAAAAACTTCTTAAAATCTTTAATCTCATTTGGTTTTAATGGTTTAGTTTCTCCATCATCTAAAACGTTGTTTATATAAAAAGTAATTAAATCGTTGTCTCTAATTACTACAGGTCCATTAACTAAAGTTTTATTACCGCTACCTATTGTAGTTTTATGAACAAATGGCAAATGAACAACATCAAGCTGATTTTCAATTGCTCTGGAATAATGCACTCCCCAATTGTCTTTAAAACCTGAATAAGAGAAATTCTTTAACTCAGAAAAGAAAAAAGGATTTGAAGTTATTTTATCTTTATCACCATACCATAACCAAATTAATCCGTAATCTTCATGTGCTTCATACGATTTAACTTTCATCGAATCAGGGACTTTTGCATTTTTACCATTTGCAGGAATCAATTTAACTTTTCCTGATTTATCATATAAAAAACCATGGAAAGGGCATTCCAGATGCCCATTTACAGTTTTTCCACAAGAAAGTGATACGCCACGATGACAACACTTATCCGCAATACAACTTACTTCTCCATTATCATCTCGCCAAATAGCTAAATTTTCATTGAACCGTTTAATTTTTAGTGGCTTATTCTTTTTCAACTCCTTTGAGTCAAGAATTACATACCATTGATTATATATCATGTCTCTATATTATTACATCAAGTTTCTCAAATTATGTATTCGTGTCGTTTAACCTTGCCAACTGTTAAAGATATGTTCAGTACTGCCTTTATTACGTAATTTTTAATTATTTTAAGAGGCTAAATTAATAAGAATAATTGTTGGTGCTACTTCTAATTATGCATAGAAAATATATTTTATTGAACTAAACCTTACTGTGGTCGGTGGATAAACTCACCACTTTATCAAATTCAATATGGATATTATTCAAGTGCTTATTTATACTAACCGCGTTACCAGATCCTTTAAATCTATTGAGCTATGAATGATTTATATATCCCATAGTATTTCCTTCCAACACGTTTTTTGCCAATAAAGTGATCCTCCATAGAGCTACTAATCCTTTTGAATCAAGATAAGTAGGATGTAATTACCATATTCAAATATTAAAATTTAACCATTATACCGATTGTAGGCAATACTGTTCCTGATTCATTGGGCACAGACTTTAGTACATAATCCTTACCATTATTAACAGTCATATAGCTACCATCAGGATTCTTTTCACGAATTATATAATCCTGACCAGCAACCTTAAAGTTATATAGATTCTGGATATCTAAATATACCATCAATGACCATTTTTTGAAAAAGAAATTTTTATCAATACGCACATCTAGTTGATGGAAAGAGTTGAACCTCAAAGTATTCAACTGATCAAAATCAAGGTATGGTTGTCCTTTTGCATCCCATGCTTCAACATTAGCAGATGTTTCAAGATCATAAGGCGTATAAGGAAGTCCACCTACAAATCTCCATTTTAAACCCATTCTCCAATTATTGTTAAAGTCACGGTAACCAGTAAATGTAAACAAGTGTTTACTATCCCATGAGGAAGCAATATAATCTCCATTTAGATCTGTAAATAAGCTCCTTACATATGTATAAGCAGCAAGCAAAGTATATTTATCATAATTTACTCTATTCAAAACTTCAAAACCTGTTGCTCTACCTTTGCCTGTGAATGAAACTGGAGCTGCACCAGCAACACTACTGTAATTAGCACCTTGATTTGCTAGGCTTGCGCCTGTTATTAAATCTATGGGGTATTGAAAATAATCTTTGTAAAACCCTTCAACCGATAGCAATACCTTGTCTGAAAAACGATGCTCTGCCCCCAGTGCGTATTGTGTTACACCAATATATTTTGCAGCATCCTTATTTACCAAATTACCAGCATTATCTCTGAACCCAAGTGTTGTATATGCTGGTTGTTGAAAATACCTACCTATTCCACCATTAATGGATGTTTTAGCTGTTAATGCATATGATAAAGAAAGTCGTGGAGAAAATTGATTTAAAGGGTTTGAGGTGCTGCTATTGTAATTATTACCATCGAATCTTATTCCTAAGGAAACTAACAACCTGCTTTTAAAAATACTTTTAGAAGCCTGACCTGAAAAACCATACTTAACAATATTTAAATCTGTGTTATAATTTAAATCAAACAGACTATCATTAAGATATACTTCTTGAAATGTGGTGTTAGTATAATCCGCATACTCAGTGTTTGCAGTAAAATTATACTTAAACCCTTTTTTTCTGAACGTTAGTTCATAACGAAGTTTATTCTCAGCTTCAGTGGAACTATAATCAAAACTCTTAGGTAGATCTTCGTTGTTATCAGGGTATTTATAGAACTTGTTATTTAGCATATTCCTACTCATAACAACAGTATGGTAGCCATTTTTAAAGTAATTATTGTATACCACTCCAAAAGTATAACTCCACTGATTATTAACTGGTACCTGTGCCAGTAGATATTGTTGTCCCTCATCGGGATCTTCAATTCCTGTATTTAGAGTAAGCTGATCAAGTGAGCCTATTGATATAACCGTAAGCTTATTACGCTCATTAATATCTGTTCTGAGTTTAAACTGGTAATCATTAAAAGTTGGCAAAAAAGGAAGTCCTATTGCAGAAAACAGAAGCTGTAAATATGATCTTCTTACAGAAAATATATAGCTGGTTTTCTTGCCAACGGGACCTTCAACGGTAAATGCTGCTTCGCTTGCACCAATTGCAACTTGAAAGTTAGTTTTATCCTTACTTCCTTCCTTTTGCTTAAAATCAAGTATTCCACTTAGAGCGTTATACTTATTAGCTGGAAAAGAACCAGAGTAAAAATCAACCGATTGTATAAAATCTGCATTTATTATACCCACTGGTCCACCAGAAGCACCTTGTGTAGAAAAGTGATTTAATACCGGAATCTCAATGCCGTCTAGAAAAAATCTGTTTTCGCTGGGGCCACCACCCCTTATTATAACATCATTTCTGAATGCAGGTGTTGAACCAACTCCAGGAAATGATTGAATAACTCTTGAAATATCTCGATTACTTCCAGGGTTACTTTCTATTTCTTTTGTTCTAATTGTCTGCATCGAAAGAGGTGCTTCAATTGCTTTTTCAAATGGATCAGCCTTTATAACAACCTCATCCAAAGTTTCTTCTGATGGCTCAAGTTTAATTTCTATAAACGGAATATTATTATTACTAACTAATACTTCATCACTAAAGGCTGGTATATAACCAATAAATGATACCTGAAGTTTTACATATCCTGGTTCTAAACCAGTAATTATAAATTCTCCGTTAAAATCACTTGTTGCTCCAATTTGAGTTCCAGCTACAACTACATTAGCGAAAGCGACTGGTTTGTTATTGTTTATATCTGTTATCTTACCATGAACCTCACCTGTTTGTGAAAACAACAGAATTGAATTTAGTAAGATAAATATTGTAATTATATAATGCCTCATTGTTAATTTAATTATTTGATTGTAACCCTAATTTCTTTAATTATTTCTTTTGCCGTTGTTAGGGTTGATAAATTTGTATTTAGCTTTCCACTAAAACCAAGAGGGTCGCCATGACCTATTGGATTTAAATAAAATTCAGAACTATTCTGATCAATAACCACCGAATAAATCAAAGAAGGCTGTGCACTGTTCTTGTAGGCATTGCTTTCGGGATATTTAGTATTAGTCCAATAATAATTCCAATCGCCCAATTGATTAATCTCCAGTAATACTCTATATTCTGATGCTTCAGAATATGAGTTGTTTAGTATGCTAAAGTTAGTCTTGGGAGTTGCTCCGGTATATGCATCGATATAAGGGTTCTCAATTGTAGGAACTATTTCTACTCCATTTATGAGTCCCTTTTTTTGATTCCAATATGGTAATGCAGCTAGCTGATATGATGGTCCTTCGCTATTTAACCAGATGGAATCATTAACCAGTTCATACTGGTAACTTCCACTTGCATAAGACTTGGTAATATATACGGTATATATATAGTTTCCTGCTAGATCCTCAATCCATATAACAAATGTTGGATGATCAAAACTTGAACCTCTTGTTATTGAGATATTTTGATCACCATTCTCATCAATTATAATCGATTGCTTATTATAACTATTAGTGATTTTATCAGAACTATTACATCCTACTAAAGTCAAAATAATTATAATGCTTGATGCTAAAACACTAAAATATTTCATATTATAACAATTTTGTATTAAATTTGCAAAAATAATACAATAACATATTAATATCATAAAAATTATATATAATTTTTTTTAACATGTCTAATAATATTGATATCCTCAAAGAAATACTTCTACATCTTGAATCGTATGATAAAGAAGTAGGGAATTCTGATATTAAAGAGTTTGCAATATACCTGAAAGATAGGGTAATAAGAGGAGAAGAACAGAAGAAAGGTAGCGGTTTTGATAAGAATAATTTTAGAAATTACACTTCTTATCCTGAGGTTGAGTTTTCGTCATTACTAACAGGATTATATAGGTTTAGTAAGCATTATGTAAAAAAGGCTTTTAAAAATGCTAAGATTAATACAATTGATGAATTTGGGTTTTTAGCCACATTATTAAAGGATGGTAGTTTGTTAAAGAAGGAGTTGATAAACAAACATTTACTTGAAATATCGAGTGGTAGTGAGATACTTAAACGACTCATTAAGAATGAATTAGTATATGAATTTCCTGATAACAAAGATAAAAGAGCCAAAAGGGTATCGTTAACAGCTGAGGGGAAAGTTGAGATAATGAATGCATTTGATGATATGCATAAAGTTTCAGAAATTATAATTGGAGAATTGACAGGTGAGGAAATATCAGATGCAATATCAATATTTAGGAAGCTTACTTTTTTTCATAACCATATTCATAGACTTGATAGAAATACAAAGTTACAAGACTTGCATAGCAAGTATATAAATTAGCATCTAAATAGCCCATTTTTTCCTACGTTTAATTATTAACGTTTTATATACCTTAAAATAAGTACTTAAATGTACAGCTCACAATATTTATTATTGATATATATATTTTCCAACACAGTTTCTATTTGTCCAATAAGATAGAAGGGTTAATTTATCAAGCGGAACTTTTTACCACTTATTGTACTCGTATTTATTTAAATTAAATGGTATACTTTTAGAATGAAATACTGGTATACTTTTCGATTAATATAAACACTGTGTTCCACAAACAAGCCCGGATTAAAGGCATGCCTCCTTAACAACGACTACCACATAGCCAGTAAACATGTATACGCTATGCTTATCCCTGAGACCACAAGAGGTCTCGGTTTTGACAGTATGTACCACTTTCTCGATGCTTCATCAAAGGTTCGCTTACACCCATCTCTTTTATCCATACATGATTAGTCTATCGCTGACCTTTTCTATTTTCGCTTCACACATAATAATCACTTACTATGCATTAAAACAGTTGTTTAGAGCTGTCTCCTGTATGAAGACTTTGGTGTGTCGGTTCCACCATCTTGTTTGTAGTTACGTAAAGAACGCTCGTTACTCACAGCACACCTTGCACCATTGGGGTTGTAACAATTTGACGTATGCTTTTTTTGCAAGTATTTGATTGTAATCGTATTATAATTAAATGTCATCAATATATTGTTCTTCTTCAAAGTTAAATTCTACTGATATTGCTTCTTGATAAAGGCATTGGGTTGAAATACATTTTGTATCTACTGGAATGTCGTCAATGTATTCATCTTCTTCAAAATTAAATACTGATAGTTGTTGCTCTGCTATTATTTTGTTGTAAACTTCTGTTGTACTAAATGGAATGTCGTTTATGTATGATTCTTCGATGAAATTGATTGGTGATGCATTTAGGTTTACTGAGAATATGATTGCTATTGAGATGGATACTGTTATTTTAATTAGTGATTTCATGTTTTTGCTTTTATGTGTTATTAACTATTGGCAAAAATATGGCAAGAAATTAGGTTGGGGAATGGTTATTAGGTGAATGGGGGATGTTTTTCGGTGAGTTGAGATAGGTTATAAAACTGATATTATTATAAGTAATGGCACAAGCTGAAAGCTTGCGCCATTGTTAATGCAATAAGTAACACGGAGTTTGTGCCAGTGGTAGTTTATGATATTTGAATTAAAACCCCCATTTTTTTGGTTGATATTGTGATTCTATTTTGTTTTCTTTTGAGTTTTTTAGTTGGGGGAAGAAGTCAATGCCAGTGATTGTTTCAATTGTATTGACTGTTACAATGTAATCTTGTATTTCGCCGATTGAGCCAATTTGTGGGATTAGAAATGCTATTGAAAGTGTTTTAGAGTCTTTTTGTTTGAGAACTATTTTGTAGAAATATCCTGGTATGGTTACATTGTTTTTTCCAAGTGTGCCGAGGTTATTAACAAAGACTGGCCCTGTAACAATATATATAACACTATCTGATATTGCTTGTTGGCTTGTCCATTTTTCAAGTGTTTTCCATATTCCACGATTAAAGGAAGGTAGCTGAGGGCTAATGTTTGACATTAAAAAGGATTGTTTGTTTGCTAGCATGCTCATATTATTGTCTGATGCCGGGGAAAGATGTCCTAAATCAAAACCTGAAGAGCTATAGTCACTTTTTGATGCACTTTTATTGTTGACCTTTTTGTCGGACTTAAAACAATTACAACGATCTTGTTTCATTGCTACTTCTTGTTTTGTTAATTTATATGCTACCCATTCTGCTTGTTCGTGCTCTTCGTTATATGATAGTGTAAATTGGGAGTAGGTGATAATCTGATGGGCTTCTACAGGAGCAGGTAAGTAATTAAATCCTTGGCTGTATGTGTTTTTGCATATTAATAATGTTAAGAAAAAAAGTATAATTGTATTTAGAAATACTTTCATATTGTTTGTTTTATTGATTAGTTTGTCACACATTGAAAACGTATGCCAGAGGGACATGAAAGCTGTAAAATCTTTAGTTTTCAATTCTCACTATTTCAACGTAATTATCTAACTTGCCCAGTTTTACTAAATCACCGACTTTCTTACCTAATATCCATGCGGCTAGAGGTGATTTTGTGCTTATTTTTTGAATACCATTAGCGCCTGCTTGTTTTGCTTCTGCATCTTTAACTAATTGTAGTGTTAATTCTTTTTCATCATTAATATATTTTAAAACAATCTTGCTATTTTCATTTATAACATTCTTATCTATTTTTTGCTCCTTTAACTTAAACTTGATTTGTTCCTGCGAATCAACTACTTCTGTATTATTCCTAACAACCTCTTTATCAATAAATGCATCTTTATAAATACCTTTATTAATTAGCTTTACATCATCTGTAAATGCTGTTGAGAGGTCTGCTTTTTCCGTAAAATCTATAAAGCTTGTGTCTTCATTTTTCTTAATAAAGCTAACTAACTTTTTTGTTTCTCGTTCTGGATTTCGCCACCAGTTTGTACTCCATATCCTATGAAAGACAAATCCATTTTCCTCTAATATCTTTTGACGATGACTATCATACAAATATGCTTCTTTACTTGAATGATAGCTTGCACCATCACATTCAATAGCTATTCGTGGTATTCCTTTAATTTTAGAATCATAAACCATATCTATTCTGAAACCGGCAAACTTGAATTGAGGAATTATTTTATCTGCCTCAAAATGGTCAAGTAAAGCATTATAAACCTCTTCTTCGAATGGAGATTCAAGATCTTCAACTAAATAATCATAGGAAGATTTTGTGGCACTGTTCTCCGAAAGAGAGTCAAGTATTGCTAATCTTTGTTCATTATTTCCATCACTTACAGCCTTTGAGTAAGCTAAGTATGCATAAAAAACAGCTCTTTTATTATTAGAACCTTCAATAGTTAAATACTCTCTATAATTAAGGAAAACTTGCTCAGGTATAGAAGTACATACATAAACTTTATATTTTGCTCGAGTTATAATAACATTTAACAACTTATATCCCTTTTGATGGTTTATTGGGCCAAATCGTTGTGCAAATTTTCCATCTTTATTGATTCCATATGTAGTTGAAAGTATAATAACATCTCTTTCATCTCCCTGAATGTTTTCTAAATTTTTTATGAATAAACCATTTTCCTCAAGTTCCAATATTTTTTCATTGAAAGAAACATAACGGTCAAATTTTTGTCGTTCAATAATCTTACTCTTTATTAGGTTTCGTTGAGCAATATTAAAAGTGGCAATACCAACAGAAGGATATTCTCCATTTGGCAATCTATTTATATTATTTTCAATTATCGCCAATACTGCTTCTGCTTCTGCTTCATTTGTGTGGTCTAAATAGGCACCATTAACTTGAATATACTTAAATGGGATATAATCAAAAGTATTTGGCAAAGGCATTAACCTACGATTATAAAAAGCATAATTTGAAAAATCAATTAGATACGGATGTCTTGAGCGGTAGTGGAAATCTAGATGTTTTTTATCAAAGTTTAATTCTGTTGCGAAATCTAAAAGCGATTCACACGACAAAAGAGTGTTTTCTTTGTTAATTGTAACTTCTTCTTCCTCAATATCATTTTCATCATCAATAGTTCCATCAAATATTTTACTAAAATAATTTGAAGGTGGCATTTGATGTTCATCACCAGCTACAATAATTTGCTTTCCCTTTAACATGGCAGGCAAATTATCTTCTAGCTTTAATTGGCTAGCCTCATCAAACATAACAATATCAAAGTATTTATCTTTACCTTTAAACAGGTTACTACTAACATCTGGTGTGGTTAGAACAATTGGAAAAAAGGTGGTGAAAAGTTCTTGATCAAACTTCACAATTTGCCTAAGAGACAATCGTTTAAACTTGCGGCTACTTCGCTTGTTATATAAATTTTCAACAGATAAATCAGGATTTCTCATAAAGAATTTCCTCGTTGCGGAAATTTGTTTTGAAAACCAATAGTTTTTTATGTACTTTATTTGCTCTCTCTCCAGACCTATGAGGTTTTTATTCAGATCTGTGTGGTCTCTGTTGTTTGTCGGTAAATTATTATTTGCTGAAATTGTAAGTATAGTATTAAAGTAATAAATTAGAAAGACCCTACTCCAATCTTTCTTATCCATTAATTGATCAATTAATATTGTATTTTTCTTAGAAAGCTTATTGTAAAAACTAAACCAATTATATTCAATAATAAAAATATCATCTTCATGGGAAAAATACTTTTCCTTCTGTTTCAGAATATGAGTTATTTTTTTTAATATTGATTTTATAGAACTTTCATTAACTGTTTTAGGAGTCCAGCTATCGGCATTAACTCTAGTTAACAATCCATTACATTTTTCTGAAAGGGATTTAACTGCTTTTGTATTAAGTTCTCCAGGTAGCTCATCATTTAGATTAAGACTCTCAAACTCTTTCTTAATTTGATTAGAAAAATTAGATTTAACATTTTCGATATTCTCTTTTAGCGTACCGATAGACTTAACTTTGTCTTTTAATAAACCATCTACTTGAGTATAATTAATGTCATTACAATTGGATATTATATGTGAGAGACCTTCAAATAAATAAAAAGCTTCATTTTGATCAATAATTGTATTCTTTTTTTCTTTTGAGAATATAGATAAAAATCTAAAATAATATCCTTTAGTTCTTTTTTCATTATAAAAATCATTATCGTCCTTATGCTCTTCAACTATTTTGGTAATTGCAGTTATTGACTCTGTTATTTCCGTATTTTGACTTAATAACTGATTATTACGTATTTTGTAATATTCTTTTTGATAGATCTGAATTAAGCTTTCTATCTTATCAAGCTCGTTTTGATAAGATAGAAAATCTGCTTTTAACTTATTCTCAATTACATAAGGATTATCTCCTGTGAATTTTTGGGGATTAAGAAAAGACAAGTGCAAATATGGTTTGAAAGCATCATATAGTATTTGACCTTTTTTAATAATATCAATAGTATTATTAAGCTCCTTTTGGTTATATTTAAAGTGACTTTTAATTAGCTTCAAATCAACTGTTTCATCATTTTCTTTACTTTCAGATAAGAAAGAGCCCACAATATGTGACCAATCTTTGTCACCTAAAAGCTTTTCATCCAGCTTTTTATGTTTAGTATTGATTGTGTTAATTAGCTTCCCAGCTTTGTCGACTAAGTTTTGTAACGAATCCTTTGAATAGCTATATCCATTACTTCTGTATGAAGAATTATCAATTCGTTCACGAACTGAATTAACTACTGTTCTACGATTTTTAACAATATCTTTAATCAGTACACATTGATAGCCTAGTTCTTTTTCATTTAATGAATTATGAAGTACTTCCAAAGCCGTCCTTTTTTCGCAGACTACTAGTACCTTTTTGTGATTTTCAAGTGCATTAATAAGAACCGCTGTTAATGTTTGGCTTTTACCGGTACCTGGAGGACCTTGTATTAATATGTTCCGTGTTGATTCTAATGAATGCAATATGCTTTGTTGCGAAGGATCTGTTTCAACTGAAGATATGGGTTGAAAAGAATGTTTCTTCATATCTTCAAGGTTAATTGTAGCACCTTTCAGGTCAAGTAAGTCCTCATAATCATTTACTATACTTTGTTTCTGTACTTCAAAGATTGAAAATAGCCCTCCAAAGTCAATAAATGAATTGTTTGTGGTTAATGGTAATTTTTCATAATATTTTTTATCATGTATCGCATTAACATTTTCCAATTTTTGTCTGAAAGTCTCACGAATATTGTCAGACGATGTAGTATTAATTGATTCTATGAGGTTTACGCAAATGTCTAGTAGCTCCTCTTTATCTATTAACCCATCATCCATCATTTCTGATGAAACTTGCTCGATTTCAATCTTTGAATCACTTTGAAGATGGTTTATTAACACTTCATTTATATATATGGGATCATCTTCGTCTCTATGTATTACCCAAGTGTTAAATTCTTTTGTTCTTTTTATTCTTAGTGACCATATTAGAATCGGAGCTACAGTTAATTTATTATCAGCCTGATCTCTTCTAACCAGCATTGGAAAGCCAAACCCAAATGTATTAATACCCTTTTCGGATTCAATTGCCTCTGTTTGATTTATTAGGTTTTCAAAAGATTTTGTGATTTTCACTAGGTTTACTTGATCTTCTTCAAATAAAGAGTTGAGGTCTGGCACGTTATCTTTCCAAGTTATTTTAAACTTTAGTGGTTGCTTAGTGAGAAGGTCATTTATAAATCTTTTAGGTAGTTTACTATCAATGTGAGAAAGTCTTGAAAGGTCAAATTTATACCTAGATCTTGCAGGTATACCGTTAAGGTGTACACCTCTTCTGTTACCAACTTTCAAACGATTTTGTAATTCTCTTAGCAGTTTCTCGGTTATTTTCATTTTTTAGTTCTCAATTAGGTTAAGCGTTGTCATTGTTGAGCTGGTGAACATCAAATTTGCTATTTATGAATATGGTTTTCAAATTTAGGTTTATTTTCTTGTATTCTATTGTAGGGTCGTGTATTATCCTAATATAATGGTTTTAATATGATCCATACCGTTTATATTTAACGTTTTTTTGCTTACAAATATATTAAATCATGAAGCGTAATATTCATGTTTATAGCTAATTGAGGCGCAAACTACATTTCTTATTGTCAGATAGTGTTTAGCATTGATATTATTCATTTAGACCTAAATCTATTTATGAATAATGAATTCCTGAGCAAAGATATCTCTAATATGCATTTCCAATGATTGTAACCGTATGCTTCTTTTTCTTTATTTGCGGCATTAATTAGAATGTCAACGATTAATTCTAAGTCAAGATTCTCTTGAAAACTTGTTATCTTATTTTCCAGCTCGCTAATATGTTCAATTGATTTTAGTTTCATTCTTTCAAATAAATGCAACTTAAAATAATGATTTTCAATTGTTGAAAATAATTCCTTTGGTATATCATTCTTAATATTTTGGAGGTAAAAACTGAAGTCTATTTTATTTTCCATATCAAATGAAATATCCAGAAATAAATATTGTTGTTTTGGTAATTCATCAAGATATAAATTTAGGAATTTTTGATTTGATTCTTTATCAATTGAATCTAGTTTGTAAGAATTACAGGGTGAGCAACAAGGGAAAAGATTTTTTGGATTAACAACAAATTCTGGAAATATTGATTTTGGTAAAATGTGATCCAGAGTATTTGCTGTGTCAATTGTACAGTTTTGACAAGTTGTAATAATAGTATTGATTTGTAGGCTTCTAATTTTTTCCCTAATTCCAATTATGACTTGACTTTGGTAACGATATAGGGTGAGAAGATCATCCTTTGATTCAGCTAAAATATGATTCGGAATTAATTGACTAATATTATTGCTTCCAAATTTGCTATCAAATATTTTATACTCAATTTCAACTGGACTATGAAGGTTTTCAAGGCGATTTTTTAATTCGCCTCTATTTTTAGACCTAACAGCTTCTCTATGAACATCAAAGCAGTCTTGATCATAAGGAGTTAAATTCTTCATTTAGTTTGTCTGTAACATTGCTTTTATATATAACATTATTGTAGTTGTTAATGGCAGATTATCGCATTCAAGGATAGATACAATCTCCGAATAGGATTTCCCTTTTGAAATAAGACCTTCAATTATTCTTTTGAAATGTTTTGGAACTTCTCTATTGCCAAAAATATCTTGAGTAATAACTGTTAGGTTTTCACCAAATGATTCTCTTTCTAGATTCCTTACATAGGCATAGCTATCATTTCTTTCAATTACAAAAATATTTTTTGATGGAATTTCTTGAACTATCATAGGTGAATGAGTTGCAATCACACAAAATGACTGAAATCTGTTAACAAGATCAAATAAAGTATTAAGTAATGAGCTAATTGCATTTGGATGTAAATGTGTTTCTGGTTCATCAAATAAAATAAGGGAGTCATATCTTATGTGAGATAGTATCTCGCTTATCATAAATAGTATTATACTTTGCCCTGCACTTAATAAATTCAGAACCTTACTAAAATTCTTTTCGTTGAATTCAAATAATGAAGAACCAATTAAGTTTTCAACTTTAGTAAAAGCTGTACTTAAAATATCTTGATTAATAAAATTACAAAGTATACTATACCATTCACTTTCTAGATTTTTTTCTTTTATTAATTTGACTGAAGAATAAAAGTCAACAACCATTTCATCCTCAGTTTTCCACGTGTTATTATTTTTTTTTAGACCACAATAGACATAATTAAAGGAGGCATCACTGTTTGGTATTTCAAATCTGTCAAATACACTATAAGAAATTGTGAAAATTTTCCCATAAGTTGGTTTTCGCGGACTAAAAGCAACTGATTCTTTAATAGATAAGTTTTTAGCAAGAGAAGTCAATAGTTTTGTTTTTCCCGTTCCGTTTTTGCCAATAAGAGCAAAGATTCTATGTTCAAAATCAGTATTGTATTCAAAATCAAAATTAAAGGTTAGCTTGTTTTGTGAGTAGGGTGGTTGAAAAATATAATTAAACTTATAGTATTCATTTGGGTTTATCCCTTCTAGTTCAAACCTTATGGTTCTGGCTAGTCGCTCAACATCATTCCCTCTAATAAGAGATGTCGTGTATATATCATTATTTTCGAATTGCTCATGGATTTTTGGGAAAATTGCAACATCCCTTAATCCTAAAAGGAAACTATAATACTCATTTCCAAGATATTGCTTTAGTTTTAGATAGTATTCTTTATCTTGACCTAGTGAACAATAATCGTTAGACAAGGTTGTGAACTTATCCTGTAAAGTATCATTAGTGATCTGTGTATCTCGTTTCATTATTTTAATTTGTCCTAACGAGATTTTTGTAATCGGATCCATATGTAAAACTATGTCAAACATTGTAACAAAACCATAGTCATTCCAATTGTCGAAATGTAGTTTAGCACAAGGGTATTCTATTTCTTGCTTGCTGACTGGCTTATATATTGGGATTTTGTTTTCAATAATATCGTTTGGCAAATCTGAAATATTAACATCTTCTCTAACTTTGTAAACAGGCAATTCTTCGAAGTAGTCAGTTAGAATTAGCCTAAACCCATAAGGTTGAATAATATTATTAATAGTTGAAACATAATAGGTTACCTCCTCTTTGCTTATTCTAACCGTTGGATTTACAACTGTTTCAATGAATAGAATAAAGAACTTCTCATCGTTGTCAATTATTTTTAATCGATCAAAATATAAATATTTATCTGACCAATCTTGATTATTAACTAAATGTTGAAACACATCATCGTGGGCATTTTTGAACCTTGGATCTTCAGATGGCATTTCTTTAAGATTCCAAACTTTTGAAAGAAACGTCAAAACCCCATCATAGTCAGAATATTTGCCTAAATATGAACTGTCCTTTATTATTTTTTCTATTACTTTAGTCTTAGTCTGTTTATTTAACATATTCATTTTCGAATTCTGTTTTGACTTTTGTGTTTTTGGTTAGGTGATAAGAAGATGTGAATTGTAGGTCCCTTGCTATGCTATACAACACAAACCAAACTTTCTTTTGTACAATATAATTTTAAAAATAATTAGTTTCTTTGTTTAAACTCTATTGGTTTATGTTTTCTCAAAATTAATAAATATTTGAATAAGAAGGCTTTTGAATATTTTATTTTATGCTATGTAGGGTTTATTCTAAAACTTGTTTTTTTAATTGACTGAAGATAAAAAAAGATACCTGAAAATAAAGTCGTAAATAGAGTAAGTTATTTGACACTACCCTACCATTTGTTTTCTTTAACTAATTTATCAATACCATACATAGGCCATTTATCTTTTATAAGTTTTACACCTTGATATTTATTTTCATGATATAATTTGAAAAAAGCCTCGTATTTAGTTAATTCATTTATAATCGTATGGTTTTCTTGATTACTGTTTTTAAACTTTTTAATAAATTCCTGAAAATTAGACCATCCACTAAATGTTTCTATTAAAAATGGTTCGAGGGTAAAGCCTCCATCAATTGAATCTTGAAGTGGTCCAATGTATAGAGGTCGAATTAAGAGTTTAATATATTTCCAAGGATATATATTAATGTACGAAAGCATTGCAGAATGTGCATCACTTTGCAGTACTACTACATCGTTGACTTTATCAACTTTTTCTCTGCATAAATAATACAGATTGAAACACTTTTCATAATTTTCAGTATCACTAATAACAAACTTATTTAATCTTTCTAGGCATATATCCTTCAAATTAGATTCTGTTATCGGAAATGATGTATCATCATCATGATAAGATTTGTCATACAATGAATAATAAAATGAGTATTTATCGCCCAAAGGGATTGTATCTCTTAACAATTTATCAATGAATGAACTAATTTCATCTTTTAATTCACCCTTACCAAAATAAGCAATAATAAAATCAATAATCTTAGTATTATTATAATTCTGAAACTCATCAACACTAATCATTACTTGAATCATTGTTTCAAAGTCATCCAGTGAATCAAATTTTTGTATTTCATCAAGATAAGACACTATTTGCTTTTGTGCTGTAACGTTGTCTTTTTTCCATTTATTTATTTGCTCAATTATTGTATTTGCATCTGCTTTTGATGCTCTAAGTTTCATTAATTCTGAAAATTGAATAATTCTATTGACATTATTAGAAAAATACAAATCAAATCTTAGTATATTGGATATAGAATCTTTTTCTTTATCCTCAAATAATTTCTTTATTATCTGATAAGGGGGCTCATCAGGAAATATTTCTTCATCATCTGCATTTTTCTTTAAATTTGCTTGCTTGCCATTAAATTTATAATACCCACTATCTTCTGTTAATATTTTCTTAGATTTAATATCACTATAGGCTCGATAGAATTTTAATCTGAGTAATTCAATAGTTAAGATATTAGCAGTACTTGCTTCATGAAAAACTTCATCAGGTATTAGTATTAAATTATTAACTAACCTTTTAACATCACGTTTTGTGATAATATTATTATCAAAAAACTGTATGTCAAAGGATGATGTACCTTTAAATGATTTTGTCTTACTAATAATAGGATTAGGAGCTAAATTAAATAAGGTCTCAATACTATCTAACCTATTTGGCATAAGTTTTTCGACATATGTTATGAAGTCTTTTCTTATTAAATCATCTGTGATTTTTGGCATCTCTATTTCAGCAGAAAAGAACTTTTCAAGAAATAGTTCAGGGTTTAGGTTGTTATCTTCACGTAACTTCTCAATTATGTAATTTTTATCATAAGCAATAATAAATATCATATTATTAAAATCACAGATATTCCTAATTAACCGTAAAATTTCATGAACTTCTTGTCTATTTAGCCTATCTAAATCATCGATTAATACAATTATCTTTCTATTTATTTTTTTGATAATATCAGATAATTCTTGTGCATTTTCCTCATAACTAACATTGGTAATAAATGGTTTTATAAAAACACTTCCAAAACTGCTAAAGCTGTCCTTTAAAGAATAGATATATTTTCTAGTTGTTGCACTGCTTTCAATACTATACTTCTTAAGCTTACTATTGAGCTTAATCAAAAAATCATTAGTTAGATTAGGACTGTCAGTTTGTAATAAAGGAGAATATTGAAACAATATATGTTCAGATTCCCCATGTTTACTTTGTGAATTTAGTTCATTTTTAATATAGTTCAACAAGGTTGTTTTTCCTATTCCCCAACTGCCAACAATTCCTATATTAAATGAATGATTAGAGTTGTTTATTTGAAATATTTTATCTGCAATTTTTTTTGCAATATTGTTGTATTCAAGATCATCTTTAGATATTTCTGTAATTGAATCATCTAATATCAGACTATTTTTTGTATCTATTTTATTTCTTTTTTTTAAACTTAGTAAATAAATAATGTGTCCTAAAAATATAGCTGCGAAAATTAAATCCAAATATGCTATTCCTATAATACCAGACTTAATAAAAATAAACTGTAGATTGGGGCGCCAAGCTGGAATTAATCTAAACGATAAAAAGTAGAAAAAGATACTTGATATTATTAGGTAATATAACGTAGAAAAATGATACTTAGCATTTCTCTTTGAAATGTAGAAGAATACTATAGTAATAAAATAGATTACGAATATAAAATCTGCAATTAAGACTCTTTTATCAAATGAAAAAAATAGATTACCTAAAATTGAGTTTGTAAAAACAGAAAACAGATAAGACTCAAACAATAGCAATGGTGATATCGCAAGAACAAATGTTATTATTGTTTTTAATATTTTTCTCTTATACATTTTCATTTTGTCTATTCTATTGAATTAGGGTTTATTTTGTAAGATGCAGTTAACCTATTTCAGAACAATCGTCATATTACCTGCATCAAATTTATAATTTATAATTTTGCCATTTATTATTAGTTCTATCGCTTGTTCAATTACTTCAATTGGTGCAATAAACCATTCCCTTGGTGTATGTCTTTTGCCTTTTTCGTCAAATACATCAATTTCCAGACATGAGTTGCCGAAGAAGTTATGTAATAGTTGTTCTAGTTTTTGGGGGTTCATGTTGTAGCATTGCCATGCTCCTTGTATGGAAACCGGAGCCATTAAATATGTTGGTTCTTTTTTGGCATTTTTGATGCGTTCCTGTACATCAATCTTGGAATAACCAATTTTGTACAGATTTTGTATTGATGTAATATTTATATCGGTACTCTTTGATTTTAAAACGTATATGTATCCTGCTGATTCATCCTCTTCTGATATAACATTAAATTTTTCCAAGTACTCTTCGTTTACTTTGTCAATGTTTTGAGTAACCACTTTTCCATTTACATAAAGGATCTTGGCTAATGAACGATATAGCATGTTTGATTGTGTACCGTTTTCAAACACACACATTGTCCTTCCATCTTTTCTTGTTCTTTTGCCACTTGAGAAACTTTGTTCATCTTGTGATATATTTATTTTCTCAAGTAACATTAAAACTCCATTGTGAACATAGAAATCACCCTGTCTTAAATTGTCTTCTTTAAAATCAACTAATTTACGCTTTCCGTTTGCAAGGTCTTTTTGAATTTCTTTAAATATTGATTCATATTTATCAAAGTCTTTGCAAGGTTTTCTTCTTGCCACGAAATCGGCATTGGCTCTTTCGTACTCTTTTGGTGTATGTTTAAAATCAAATAAACCTTCTGAATCATCATCTAATATATTTAATAAATCATCGTTTAGTAAGTCATCTAATGAGGTTATTTCTTTTAGTTTATGGTAGGGTGCTTTAGGTTCGCTGACTTGGTTTGACACTAAAACTGGTAATAGATTATGAATATCGTATTTTTTTAATAGTTTAATTTTTGTTTTATCTTCTCTTAAATTTTTTAGGCGTGAATACAGTTGAAATTCAGAAATATTAGATGGGTTTGGCTCTGGTTCTTTATGGTTATTATCAACAAAATCATTGATTTCCTGAAAAGAAGCCAATAAACGTTCATCTGCTGTACGAGCATTAGAATTTTTAGGTTTAAAAATAAGTAAGCCTAACGGGTCGTTGTTAAATATGTCATCTAATACCTTTTCCTTATCCATTTGCTTCTGCTCTTTTTCGTTTTTCTTCTTTCAGATATATGATACATTCTGCCATTCGTTTTTCCAATGGATCGTTTGATTTAAGGTTTGGTTCTTTATTGTACATTTTTATAAATTCCTGAATTTTAGGCCAAAGTATTTTTGCTTCTTCAAAATCCATTTTAATTCTTGTGGCCTCGATGGTATCTTGTATGATTTTTAGAATTTTTGTGGTTACTGATTTGGATAAAATTTCAAAGGCTTGCTGGAATGGGTTAATCCTGTCAATCAAATCAATGTGAATGTCGTCAATATCTACAAATGAGCCTGCCATTCGTATGAAACGCTTGTCGCCTACTTCTTTGATTACTCCATTTTTTATTACAGAATCAACTACCACATGTTGACGTACTTCTTCAACCTCATCATCTGATAAATCGGGGTATTTAATTTTTATGATTTTTGGAATTAACACCTTATTTATTACTTCTGCATCAACATTGCCTGGCATAGCTTTTAGCATTTTGTCGTCTTGCAGAATAGTTGCTTTCAAATCGTTTAAATCAGATTCCAGTATATCTTTTACTCGTTTAGAGCTTGGTTCTTTTAGTCCTCTGATTTTTATTTCGCCAGGCTTAGCTTTATCATCATCTGATATTTTTGTTTTAAATTTCCAATTTGGTGCTAATACCTGCTCCATTAATAAAGAAGCTGTAATGGCTTTGAGCATATTATTTACAGATAGTTTAATCAGATTATCTTCTGCATCGGGTTGAGCAATAAGGTTTGTGAATTGTGCGTGGGTTTTATTATCACTATCTCTTGTTGCACGACCAATTATTTGAATGATTTCGGTTAATGAACCTCTATAACCTACTGTTAAGGCGTGTTCGCAATAGGGCCAATCAAAGCCTTCTTTTGCCATACCTAAAGCAATGATTAAATCCATATAATCCAATGAGTCCATTTCTCTGAGGTAGTTTACTATTTTATCACGCTCTTTTGGATTATCTTCTACCAAATCGGCTATTTTAAGCATTTTGCCATCTGTATGCCTTTTTACATGAATAACACCTGTGTCAGCATCTTGCTTAATTACTATACCTATGGCATCTATAATGAAATCTACTTCATTGTGTTTATCTTTGGTTGATTCGCCTGAGTTTACATTTGGAATATGCAGGATGGTTTTTTTATCGGTGTCTAAAATTTCCATTATGGCATTGGTGTATTTTCCCTGATAGAAATGATAACCAATACCAAGGGATTTAAGATAATCGTAGCCATTTAACTGCTCATAGTAATTGTAAGTTACTTTGGTGAATTTTTCTTCATCTTCAGGAAGTAATATTGGAATACTGTCGCCACGGAAGAAAGAACCTGTCATGGCAATGATATGAGCTTTTGATTTTTTCATGATAGAACGAAGTACATCACCTAAACGATTATCAGCATCTGCTGAAACATGGTGAAATTCATCAATTGCCAAAAGTGTATTATTGAATTTTGTTTCGTCTATTTCTTCACAAGCAAAACGTAAAGTGGCATGGGTACAAATTAATATTTGCTCATCACTATCCATAAAGTTGTGAAAAGCCTGCACTTTACTCTTACTTCCATCGCTACCAGGGGTACAAAGGTTGTATTCGTCTTTGGGATTCCAGTTGGTAAAGAAACCAAATTGCTTCAAGTCTGTTTTAGCAAATGAGCTACCAATGGCACGCTCGGGAACTGCAACAATAACTTTTTTGATGCCTTGATTTTCTAATTTATCTAAAGCAATGAACATTAAAGCACGAGATTTACCTGATGCCGGTGGCGATTTTATTAATAAATATTGAGCATCCCTATATTCAAAAGCACGTTCCTGCATTTCGCGCATTCCATAAGGGTTGGTGCTTTTACTTTGTCCTGTTTGTTTGTATTGTACGTTTACTATATCTGGCATGTCGTTTCGTCTAAAAGTTCATCTAAATTATTTTGGCACATTTAATTTTTTATTTGTATAAAGCACTACTGTTGTGATAAATAAAATATTCATCTAAAAATATCTAAATAAATGTCTAAAGTTCATCTAAGTATTTTTAATTTATCCATTTTAGTAATAAATAGATGTACGCATAAGCATCTGTATAACAATATAATAACCCATGTGCAAATTTATTCCTTTACTAGAATGTTAACTAAAGTTTAACTAAACACATCCATTTTAGTTAAACTTTTATCCATTTACGAAAAATGGCATAATATCGTTATATACAGGTCATTATGCGTGCTAACAATTTCTTTTTTCGTCTAAAAATGTCTAAACTTCGTCTAAAGGCAAATTAATCACATCTAAATCAAATCCATTATATCGCACACAATCAGACGTATACAATATTAGGTCGTCTAAAATCCTGTCTAGGTTCATCTAAAATCTGTCTATAATAATCTATATAACGTCTATTTTTTTCATCTATCAAATAAAGATATTCACTTTCACTCATTATTTTCTCTTTATTTTACTTTCCAATTGTTTCATTTCACGGTCGAAATCAGAAATGTATTTTTTATCCTCAGTCTTTCGGTATTTCTCGTATTCCAATTTTGCTTTTTCCATTGCCTTTTTATGACTAACTGTTCCTGCATTTTTCAACAACTCTTTTTCAGATGCTTTTAAAAAATCATCTAACTTTTGTATCCAATCTTGCATTTTCATTAATCTGCCATTGGTAGCTTGTAGCTCAGCAAAATCTAAATACATTGAAACAATCAAATTTAATTGCTTTAATTCATTTTCTGAGAGGTAGTTTTTGGCAATACCAATATCTCGTTGGGTGATATAATTTCCTTTAAAATTTGTAAGTCCCAAATATGGTTTGTCGGCATCGGCTCTACTGCTTATCATTTCGGCTGCTGTTTGACCGTGTATAGCATAGTGCATTTTGTTTTGAACAGTAGCAAAAAATAGTTTGGTTGATTTTTCATCCTTTTTATAGTCGATACTGGTTACATAAATATCGGTTACTTTCTGATAAAAATTCCGTTCACTACTACGAATATCCCTAATTCGTTCTAAGAGTTCTTCAAAATACCTGCTTCTTGCTCCTTCTTGTTTCAGTCGGTTGTCATCCATTGTAAAACCTTTTACAATGTATTCGTGAATGCGTTTAGTTGCCCAAATTCTAAACTGCGTACCTTGTGGAGATTTTACTCTATAACCAACCGAAATAATAACATCAAGATTATAAAACAAAGGTGCTTTTTGCTGAAATTCGGAATTTCCGAATTTCTGTGTTGTTAGTGGTTTTTCTAATTCACCTTCTTTGTAAATATTACCTATATGCTCGTTAATAGTAGATTTTGCTTTACCAAACAATTGAGCCATTTGCTCTTGCGTAACCCAAACACTATCATCTTGCAGTTGAACATCTAACTTAATATTACCATCTGCATTTTGATAAATAAGTATATTTTGTTTCTCTTCCATTATTTCCTTTTTTTTCGGGTTTTCTTCTCTTTGGCAAACAAAGTACCTTGCTCTTTTTCTTCGGCTATCATTTTTTCGTAGAGTTTGAATAAATACTCTAAACGCTCTTCATCACTTTTGAAAGGTGTACTACGGTAGCATTTCTCAATTATCTCATCGTTTTGGCGGTGGGCTTCACGTAATCCCTCGGGCATTTTATCGGGGTCGTAAAGTTGTGCCAATGTTTTATCGCTGTGTTTTTCTCTTTCTTCTAAAATACGAAATGCCGCTTGGGTAATTTCATTCTTTCTTTGGGTTGAGATTGGTGGGAAGGGGAAGGTGTTGTAGCAAATTGTAACGGAATATAAAATATCCATTTTCATACCACCTGCAACAGCTTTAACCCAAAGCATATGCATATTTGATGATATCAAACCAAACAAATATGGTTCAGCATCATAAATTACTTGCATTGTTTCTCCAGGAATGTCTGGTGCTGATTTAAAATCAGCAGGTAGATACTTACGGTTTTCACTTGAGTTTCTACCAATTGCAATAAACGATTCTTTTGCCTCGTGTACATATCTAAACCGATAAGGTGTGTCAGTCAAAGACCTTGCAACTTGTCCACCATTAATACGAAATGTCTTTACGTTTTCTATTCTTTTTTTAATGCCAGATATTAATAATGCATCATTTAATTCAGGTTTTTTAATCCAAATACACCAACGTAAAAGATTTTTTGAAAGGTCATTCCAACCATAGAATCTTCTAATGAATTTAGATGCATTAGGATGTTTTTGAAGCAAATCTATTTTTTCTTGATTCGTTAAGATTAAATTACCCCCATCTATTGATTGATTTCCAAATACTAAGGGGGTAAGATTAGAAAGTGATTTTTGACGTTTTTCAACTACCAAATCAGAACCAGAAGTTAAGTATGGAGAAATATTTGAAACTTGCTCTTTATGGTTTTTAGATAAAATAAACTTCCCTGTAGTTTTAGTGAAGTTTTTAACTCCTACAATAATTACAGCAACAACTGCTTTACTTTTAGCATTGTTTGACCAATAAAACGCACTATAACCAAATTTTATGTCATTCCCATCACCAAAGATTGAAGGCCATAAAAAACCCACTTGTTGTCCTTGACATATAGAGTTAGTTGAAACAAATGCAAATTCAGAAATAGAGTTTATTATAAATTTACTTGCTTTATAAAACCAACAACTAATATAATCAAGACTATTCCTCCCTTTAATATCTTTAAGAACTGTGTTAATATCGTCTTTTTGTTCTATTGACTGAAATCTCGCACCCAAATATGGTGGATTCCCTAAAATATAAATCTCATCATTTTCTTTCTTCGGGCAAACCACTTCCCAATCCAAACGTGTAGCATTACCTTGTACGATTTTACCTGCTTCTTTAAGTGGTAGTGTTGGATTCGTACTACCAAATTCTTTAAAAAACTCAACATTCATTTGGTGTTCAGCAAGCCAAAGAGCAAGTTTAGCTATTTCGTGGGCAAAATCATCAATTTCGATACCGTAAAAATTAGAAAGAGAAATATGTGACAGGTAATCGTTACCGAAATCAAGACTTCCACTGCCTACAGTACCTGTAATTAATTTTAGTTCTTTGAGTATTTTCATTTCCAGAATGCGGAGTTCTTTGTAGGCAATAATGAGGAAGTTACCAGAACCACAAGCAGGGTCGAATATTTTGATGTTGTGTATCCGTTTTAGTAGAGCGTTTAGCTTCTTTTGAGACGCAAGACCTTGCGTCTGTACGGCTTTTTCAAATTCTTCGTACAGGTCGTTTAAAAAAAGTGGCTCTATCACTTTCATTATGTTGGGTACGGAAGTGTAATGCTGTCCTAAGCTGCCACGTTGGTCGGTGGAAATAACAGCCTGAAACATGGAGCCAAAAATATCGGGATTAATTGCTGACCAGTTTTGGTCGCCACTGTTTAATATTGCTTGCCGTGAATGGCGTGTGAAAACAGGGGATTTATAACTATCTTTAAATAAACCACCATTTACATATGGGAAATCGAGTAGATATTCGGGTAGGTTATGGCGGTCCTTTTCATCTGTATTTAGTACTTCAAAAAGGGTATCTAAATAGGTATTTAAATCGCTGCCATCTTTTTGAGTATGTGAGTCGATGGCATTGGTAAATTGATTTTCGTTAAATATATGGGTGTCTTCTGCAAAAAAGCAAAATAATAAACGTGAGAGGAATACATTTAATCCGTGTATAAACTCGGGCGAATCATCGGTATTGGTTTTTTTAATTTCATCAAAAAGTTTAGCCATTTTTTCGGCAGCCTTAACATCGGCAGGGTTTTCATCCTGATGCTGTGCTTTTTCCATTCCTGCCCAAGGCAAAAAGAAATCGTAATGCTTTGGCAAATCACTTAATGCACAATCCAGTTTATCGTTTGTTTTGGTATCTATTGCCAATAGTGTATTATAATCTGTTACTATCACAAATCGCTCATTGTGTTTTATGCTTTTTGTTATTTCAGATACAGTAATGTGTAAATCTTGATTATATTCCTCTTTGAAGAAGAGTTTTTTCTTCCATGAAATTTCACCATCTGTTTTTGATAAATTTAGGTTACCTTTCTGCAAACGTGTTATTGATGCTTTTGGTAAGCCATAGGCCAAGAGCAACTCATAAATAAAGCTTTCTTTATTAAAAGTGGCAACCAGTTTTTGCAGGTTTATTTCTATTTGTGCTATGTTCATTGTTTAAAATCTTCCTTTATTTGTGTGTTGGCAAAAAAAATAGCTCATTTGTTTTTTGGATTGGGTAAAAGTAGGGAAAAATAGTGGGTAATTTATTTATAATAATAATCCATAATTTTTTGCTTGAAATTGAGATTCTATTTTGCTTACTGTTAAGTTGTTTAGTTCAATAGTACGTTAAGTTTTAATTTATCGCAAAAACGCGAAGCGGTAAATGACTGAATACCAGTATTATGAAGCTTTATTACTAAATGTCATAAGTTCCTGATTAAAGATATTTTATAAACCCTTAACTGACTATTACTAGTTAGGATTGTAAAATTAGTATTTCAAGTTGAGAGTACTCTCTTTTCTGACGCTTGCCATTAATCTTGATGGTATGAAGGCAGTTTAGCATGCAAGGGCGGCAGGGTCTATTTTGTTTGTTATGGGCTTTCCAATTACCACAATTACCATAATCTCTAATACCAGTGAGTTCAATTTCATCTCCATTGGCTGAGGTGAAGACACGTCTTTTGATAACCAATTCAACACCTTCAAATATTGGTGGGTTCTGGATTATGCTATCAATTATAGCAACCGGGGATGGTGTGTTGTATGTAATTTGTGGGGTTGTTAATGGCAAATCGGGTTCTGGTTCAACCTTAGTAGGTGGAATGCTTTTTTTATTACCTGAAAGGAAATCAGCAATATCAACTCCATTGGCTTTATCCTTATCAGTTGCAATTTGTTCCAGATAATCGGAAATCTGAAAACCAAACTCATGAGCCTTTTGCTTCCATTTATCAAAAATTCTACCATCCTTTGAAGCATCAGGAAATAATATTACTTCCCTTCCCAACAATGTTTTTACTTTTTGTTTATTGATACCATCAGCTCCACTGGAAGCTAACCAAATTAAACTAGGGAAATTAACACTTGCAATAATGGCTGTTTTTTCACTTTCAACAATTCCAACGGTTTTACTCGGGAAAACTTTTAGTAGGTGTTCACCAAAAAAGCATTGTTTTAAATTAAAATTATCAATGTTTAACACTGAATGCACCCAATTATTACAACCTTTGATTCTGTGACCCTTTTCATCGTATTTGATGAGCTTGCCAGTTCTTACATTATCTGATGCATCTATTTGCCAAAACACTGTTGTTCCGCCGTTGTAACGGATTGAAGTTCCTATTTTGTAAATATCAATAAGGTGATTAACTGTTTCAGTATCAAATAATGAATAAAGGAATTTAATAAGGTGGTTTTTTTCATATTCCTGCAATGAATTATTAAATGCTCCAGCATCAATAAAACTAACTGGACGGGGTGGTGGCTGAGGCTTTGGGATGTGAGCCTCAGCCCTTTCCGACTTTATTCCATTGTTATCAAAATATTGCTTTGGTGTGTAATGATAGCCACATTTATCAACTCGGTTGCATTTTCCTACGTTTTTACCTAATTGTTCCCCGGTTTCTGTATCAATGTATTTAGTAAACTGTCCTGATTTTTCACATTCAGGACATTCAAAACGTGAGTTTCTCCCTGTATATTTTTGTAATATATATCTGTGTTCCATCATTTTTTTGTTTTACACTGGCAACCTCGACAACCCCTACTATATTGTTAATATTCAACATGTTACTTGGGGTTGCTTGGGTTGCCTGTACAATTTGAATTAATATTTTTGCACCACTTGGAAATTGTACCCTTGTTTATCCCTAATGTCCTCGAAATATCAGACATTGAAGCGCCTGCTTTTCTCATACTTATAACCAGTTCCTTTTTCTCGGGCTGCACAT
>Ga0307987_1000305_pt1 | contig 29546 bp, 23 predicted proteins | sample EllFjometagen181_FD_203157 | JGI IMG/M metagenome (GOLD analysis project Ga0307987, IMG submission 203157) | Marine microbial communities from Ellis Fjord, Antarctic Ocean - #181 | ecosystem: Environmental > Aquatic > Marine > Unclassified | place: Southern Ocean | collected 2014-10-08 | reverse complement strand
CGTCCCTCTCTTAATTCCTCTTTCCTTTTTCCTTACCTTCCTCTTCTTCCCCTCCCCCCGTACAGACGAGATTTATCGCGTCTCTCTTCTCTTAAATCTTATCTCTTTTTCACTCCGCTCTTCTTCCCCCTCCCCGTACGGGCGAAAAATCTTTCGCCCCTCTTTTCCCCTAACTTTCACCTCTGTAAATTTACTCATCAACGACCTCCCATTGACCATCTTTGGCTGATCCTACTCTACAAATCCAGCCATGCTCTTTAAGGTATCTTATGTCCTTTTCAATATTGGTGGAACCCATCCCTACTATTTCGACCAATTGGGCAGAGCTGACGGTAGGATCATCCTTGAAGGTATTCAAAATTTTCTGTCGATTTTTTGAAAGTTTTTCACCCCTCCTATCCACCTTCATATTAGCCCGCTTTTTATCCCTATCTTCATCTCGCTTTTTTTCTAAAACCTCACCAAACCTTCCCCGCTTCTTTTTCGCTTTTTTCGGTGAACTTTTTGGTGAACTTTTCCCCGATCTTTTCTCCGAACCTTTTGGTGAACTTTTCTCCGAACTTTTAACATCTGTAAATTTACTCATCAATTATCTCCCAGGAAATATTTTTTAATCTATCACGTATTGAAATCAAGGTTGCAAGCACCATTGAGTCAGTCGGAAACTCGCCATACACAAGGTTACGGAAATCACCATTGTAGGTATCTTTCAACGATTCCCAAGCTGGTTCAAGTTCGGCAAAGATCAACGACTGAACTGGATGATTCTGAAGCCATGCATTATCACTAAAACTGTCAATATCATCACGAGCCACGCGCAGCAACATTTTTTCAAACTCTGAACTTTTAAAAAAATCATTCAATGTAGAATCTTCTAAAAGCTGATACAAATCATATGTATGACGAATCTTTTTTTGAAGATCACCTATAGGATCTTTGCTATATGAGAAGCGCACAAGACTCATGATTTTTTCGCATATTGTTCGTTTAGGATCAAGCACTTGCACTTCAAAAGGCAATAGATCATACTCCTCAGCTATTTTTTTCTGACCAGTATTTATCATCATATCAAAAATACAAGAGTTTACCTTCTGGGAAAAGTATGGTTCAAAGTAGCCAAGTCGCGTCACTTCCAATACTATTACATTTCTTGTTTGACCAAAATACCCCGTAAATATATGTGGATACTCATGTGCTGTTTTACGATTTATCCCCATTTTAATCGTTAACCCCTCAACTTGCACCTCTGGGAGAACATTCGCCACTGCTACACTAACGTTCCTAATCATACTTTTTAGCTTACTGCCACTCTCATTGCCACTATGTTTTATTACCAGATCAATATCTTCAGAAAAACGACTGATAAGCCCAAAGCACTTTGAAAGTGACGTACCCCCTTTTAAAATGGTCTCTGCTCCAATTTGCGAATTATATATGGCATGTAACGCATAGGTCACCCAATAATCTTTTTCAACAAATATCTCCTGTATGCCCAAGGATTGTGCTGTGGCTTGCACAGCTTGTCTGAAAAGTATTGGATTTTCATGCAGTCTCATAATATGTACCATTTCTCTGCAAACTTCAATGCATTTATTGCTCCTTGCAAACGATAGTTTGTCCGTGGATTTAGTGATTCATACAATTTTTCAGTCCACAACTCACACCCTATTTCACACAAGATTGCACCTAAAAGAGCGCGAGTAGCTGGAGAATATTTCATAGCCAACCTCACCATTGCTTCTCGTTCCTGAACACTTCTACTTCTTACAAGAGAGCAACACCGTTCGCAGACCGACTCAATAGTCGCATCCGGAATTTTCTTTATGTATCGCAAAACATCAAGTATCTGAAGCAAAGGAATATTCTCTTTGGTAATAATATTTTTCTGTTTGATAAATGAAATAATATATTGATTTCTTTTGAATGAACTTCGCACATCATTTCTACCAATCTGAATAGTGTTACTCACCTGTGTGGTCAACCCAAACTTGTTATACACACTAAGTCCAGTTAAATATCCAATCAATTTGCCGTCATTTTCCAAAAGATCTTTTACCACCTGTTTGAAAGCGGGACTCAAACTTCCGAAAGGAGTATCTTCTGGCTTATAGAACTTTCCTTTTGAAAGCTTTGCAATTTTGCCAGATACAACCAATCGACCAACCATTTTTCTAATGGCCTCCTCGCTTTTTATCTTGGTAGACAAATCTTTATAGGTGAAAACATAGCCTCTAGGCAGTCTATTCACTTTATCTATTATATAATTTGATGTTTTCATACACATAACCTAATGTATTTTCAACAAAGTGTCCAGTTTTTTCTACAAAAAACCGGACATTTTTAACAAAAACTATTAATCACGTCTAGTATGCATATCTAATTAAATCATTAACTTTCCTCGGCCACCCCTTTCCCTTTCTTTCTTCCTGTCATCCGAAATGCCTGCGAAGCTTTTCCATTTCTTTCAGCCCCTACACTCTCGTTATATCGTAAATTTTTCTCTTGTTCGCATTTCTTATCATACCTGCGGAGCTTTTCCATCGTTTCCCCTTTACCCTTTACACTTTACAGTTTCTTCTTCCCTTTTCCCTTTTAACTTTCTTCGCCCCCTTGGGAGCCATGATAGGGTTGACAGCCCGCAACAACTTAGCCTAGGGCAACGCCCTAGGTTATAAAAAAAACGAAACAACTTCCTGCTCACAGCAGTGTCTTATCTTTCCTTCATCATTGGAGGTCGAACGGCCAATCTTCGACGTTCTAAAAAACCATGCGTCTAGCGTCATGAGTCATGCGTCATCTGCCTTCCATTCCCCCATCCCGCCAAAGGCTTATCTTTATTAATAACAATCATCGACCGATTTGAGATTAAAGAAATCTCTTCCTAAAATGATTCTGTCGACAATGATTCTGTCGATAAAATTTTCTTAAAAATCATTCTGCTGTAAATCATTCTGCAAACAATCTTCTTCGTGCTCTTCGTGCCTTCGTGCGAGAATCTCTTCTTTTTCTTAATAACAATCATCGACCGATTTGAGATTAAAAAAATGACATCCTTATTGCAGAATTTTCATGCTAGAGTTTTGTTAGCCCCGCTAACACAATAACTGCATTAAAATACTGTAATAAAAAATCTGTGAAAATCTGCGTCATCTGCGGACAAAAGCTCTTCTCTTCCTAAAATGATTCTGTCGACAATGATTCTGTCGATAAATTTTTCTTAAAAATCATTCTGCTGTAAATCATTCTGCAAACAATCTTCTTCGTGCTCTTCGTGCCTTCGTGCGAGAACCTCCTATCTTCTTATCTTCCCAAAATTGCAACCTTATTGCAGAATTTATCTTTTGGAACAAAACAGAAATACTGCAATATTCTTATATTATCCTGATTCGTGTAGATTCGTGTGATTCGTGATAAAAACTCTTCCTCTTCTTGTTTTTTATGGTTGATTATTATTCGGAAAGTTTCCAACAATTTCATGTTCAACAACTTCCAGAGCTATTTTGTGTCTGCCAACTTTTCATGTTTTTGAGAGCAGTTCGATGCAATCGGATCAGAATTTTTGATAATTCTAGTTGAAAATTTATTTTCATAAGAGCAATTATAAAAATACTGGTGTTCCAACTTGTTGGAATGCTTTCAAAAACTCTTCTCTTCTTTCCGTGTTTTCGGTGTTTTCCGTGGTTAAAATTCTTTCTTAATCTTTCTTCTTTGTGCTCTTCGTGCCTTCGTGCGAGAAAACTCTTCCTCTTCCCTAATAACAATCATCGACCGATTTGAGATTAAAGAAATGACATCTTTATTGCAGAATTTATCTTTTGGAACAAAACAGAAATACTGCAATATATTCTCTTAATCTTCTTTCTCTTAATCTGCGTTCATCTGCGTAATCTGCGGACAAAACTCTTCTCTTTTTATTCTTAGTGCTCTTCGTGCCTTCGTGCGACAACCTCTCTTTTCTTCCCTTCTCTTTTTCTTCTTCCTCCTTACTTGTCTTTTTTCCATATTTTTGATACCTTAAAAAAATAATGCAAAACAAAAAACAAATAAAAGTAGTAGCAGCAATAATCAAAGTCGGCAAAGAAATCCTATGCGTTCAACGCCCCAAACACAAAAAAGAATACATCTCAAAAAAGTTTGAATTTCCAGGTGGTAAGATTGAAAAAGGCGCGACAAGAAAACCTCTTTCTCGTACAGACGAGATTTATCACGTCTCTCCCCGTACTTTCCTGCTACAGCAGGAGCAAATAATTTTCTCCCCCGCAGAGACCTCCCATACGGGCGACACGCATGTCGTCCCTCTCCCTCTGCACTTTCCTGCTACAGCAGGAGCAATTTTTTCTTTCTTACAAATTTCTTGTTTTCCATTGCCATTTATACCGTTTCATCACACATTCTCATGACTCTATATCTATTATAATCTTCCATATATTTAATTCTCAAAATATAGCGCCTAAATATTTTTTTAATTTTTATTTAACGTCTGAAATGACAAGTTCCACCCCCTTGTATTTGAGGGTTTTAAATATTGTCCATTTCTTCATTATGTGACTTATAGTCCGTAGACTTTTATTACATAGTATCGTATATTACTATTAATTATGAAAAACGAACAATTATTAACAGCAATAGTTACCGTTATAAAAAGAAAACGAATCCAAAAAGAGTTAAGCCAAGAAGCTTTGGGTTTCTCATCAGGTCTTGATCGCACTTACATCTCCGGAGTAGAGCGAGGTGTTCGAAACTTAACAATCAACTCTCTAGATTCAATAATTAAAGGTTTAAACTGTTCAAACAAAGAATATCATTTGGAGACAGACATATGCTAAAATTTGATGATAAAATTTCATTTTTAGAGGAGTACTTAACGAAACCTAATAATCTCTATACAGATGCAATCAAAGCAGATATTCTCATTTACTTAGATGTTTTTGACATTCAAAACACAAATCTTAAATTTTTGGAGAATTTATCTTCAAAAGAAGAAATAGAAAACTGGGTAAATAAACTTATTTCAAGAATTATACTGAAATATGACGAGAAAGGAGAGTTATTAACCGACTTCATTTATGATTATATAATATTGGGTTAAATCCACTAATTAAAGATTTTAAAGAAACTATCTTAAAAAAACATATACCAACTTACCATTCAAACAGGTAAAAACTTACCCAACTTTTCAACAAACAACATGAACACCCAAACCTTAACTTACAATCAAAAATAATAATTAAATAAAAAAAGAGTTTCAATGATTGCAACAACAATACATTTTTGATACTTTACAGATATATTCAAATTAATAAAACATCAATATTAATTGTTTTTAAACCGATAAATATAACAAATTATTGAGCAGCACACAAAGAAAGTTATTTGATGAAAAAAGGAATATACGAGAAGACCATTTCGTCTAAGATAGCGACTTTGCTGAATAACTTGAGCGAAGACCTGCTTCACGAAGAAAAAAAGATAGATACAGCAGAATTACCCACGAAGTTATCTAGATATGTCCATGATTCTGTTCTGAAATGTTTCGACAGACTCAAAAGCATTGATGAGGTCACTAAAGAAAAAAGACAATTAATGTTAGCTAATGAACTTTTTGAAGTCATGGCCAAATATAGCAACGACTCTGATTTCATTGATGAAAAAATATCTGAGACTTCTGCTCCTAAAGAACTTACTGCTATAAAAAGCAATAGTGTATTTAAAAAACACTTGATTCGTCCAATAACATCTCTTGCTGAAAGCACTCTTTTTACTGGCTCAAGTAATGAACCAAGTCTTGGATCTGAAATTGCAAAAGAAATTTTATCAGCTAATGAAATTGATATTTTAATGTCTTTTATTAGATGGAGTGGCCTAGTACTTATTTATGATGAGCTAAAACAGTTTACAGAAAATGGTGGGCATCTAAGAGTAATTACAACCTCCTATATGGGAGCAACTGATTATAAAGCTGTTGAGATGTTATCTAAACTTGCCAATACTGAGATAAAAGTTTCTTACGACACCAAACGTACTAGACTGCACGCTAAAGCCTATATCTTTAAACGTGATACAGGATTTTCAACAGCATATATAGGTTCGTCCAATATTTCTCGTTCGGCAATGGAAAAAGGTCTTGAGTGGAATACCAAAGTTACATTAACAGATTTCCCTTCTGTTTATAACCAATGCGTTGGTAGATTTGAAACATATTGGCATCAATCAGATTTTATTGAATTTCGTCATGATGATGAGCAAAAAACAGATATGCTCAAAAAAGCCCTGCAAAGTGAAAACAGAAACCACGATGCTTACACATTGCCTTTAAACATAGATGTTCGTCCTTACAATTATCAAATTGAGATATTAGAAAGTTTGGAGTCAGAGCGCGAGCTTTACAACAACTATAGAAATCTTATTGTGGCAGCAACTGGAACAGGCAAAACAATTATCTCTGGTTTTGACTACAAAAACTTTTGCAACAAGAATCCTAAGAGTAAGAATAATTTACTGTTTATTGCCCACAGACAAGAAATATTGCGGCAGAGTTTAACAACTTATCGAGTTATTCTAAAAGATCAAAATTTTGGTGATTTATGTTATAGCGGTGAAACTCCTTCGCGAACTAACCATTTGTTCATTTCCATACAAAGTTCAAACTCTAAAGATATTTACAGTGCTCTTGCTAGCGATTATTATGACTACATTGTAATTGATGAGTTCCATCATGCAGGTGCAAATAGTTACAAAAAAGTGCTTGAACATTTTAACCCAAAGATCTTACTAGGACTTACTGCTACTCCAGAACGTACTGACAATAAAGAAAAAGAGATTATTGATACTTACTTTAAAGGTAAATTCTCTGCTGAAATAAGATTACCAGAAGCAATTGACCGAAAACTATTAACTCCCTTTCAATATTTTGGGCTTACAGATACGGTTGACTACTCCCAAATACCATGGAGATCTGGCAAATATGACCAAAAGATATTAGAAGAATTGTTAATGACTGAAAAACAAAACAGAAACACCAATATTTTACAGAATATTCAGACGTATATTACTGATACAAACGAAATGCGTGCACTTGCGTTTTGCGTTAGCCAAAAACATGCTGATCATATGGCAAACTTTTTTGATAATGCAGGTATTCCATCCTTGGCTCTACACTCATCAATAAATAATTTGTCTGAGTTGAGAAAAGAATCGGTAAAAAAACTTAAATTGGGTGAGATAAAAATTCTTTGTGTTGTTGATATATTCAATGAAGGAGTTGATTTGCCTTTTATCGACACTGTTCTATTCTTACGTCCAACAGAAAGTTTAACTATTTTCTTACAGCAGTTAGGACGCGGTTTAAGAGTTTGTGATAATAAAGAAGTTCTCACTGTATTGGATTTTGTAGGGCAAGCTCATAAAAGCTTCTCATTTGAAAATAGGTTTCAAGCGCTCATTGGCTCTACAGGAAAATCAGTTGAAAACCAAGTAAAAAATGACTTTCCTAATCTACCAGCTGGATGCGCAATAAAACTTGAACGCAAAGCAAAAGAGTATATTCTAAATAATATCAAACAGTACTTCAAAGACGGAGGAACAAAATTTGTTAATAGAATTAAAACTTTTGAGAATGACTCTGGACGAGAATTAACTCTTGAAAACTTTGTTTCATTCTACAACCTTAAGTTGGCTAGTATCTATAAAAGCAGAACATGGTCAGAACTTTGTGCAAAAGCAGGTGTTCTTAAAGAATTCAATGATGCAGATCAAAAAATCCTAACTACAGGACTAAGAAGAATTATCCATATAAATTCATTTAAATACTTAAATTTTTTACTCAACAATTGGAATAACTTAAGCACTATCAACAATGAAGAGCTTTCTTCTGAAGAACAACAATTCATTAAAATGTTTTACTACAGCATTTGGCAAAAACCACTACAAGATTATGGTTTTACTTCAATACAACATGCTTTTGAACGTTTCTTCTCAAATATAAACCTAGCATCAGAAGCAAAGGCTATTCTAGAATATAATCGTAAGCATATTCACTTTATAGAGAAAGATGCCGATTTACCTTACCCATTAGCTCTAGATGTTCACTGCGTTTATACTAGAGATGAGATAATGGCAGCATTTGGATTTTACGAATTAGATAAAAGGCCGTCACACAGAGAAGGCGTAAAGCATTTCAAAGAACTCAATACAGATGTATTCTTTATAACTCTAGATAAATCAGAGAAAGATTATTCTCCTTCAACTATGTATCATGATTATGCAATTAGTGATAGGCTATTTCATTGGCAATCACAAAGTACAACTCCTGCCAACAGTAAGACAGGCGAACGATATATTATGCACAAAGAGTTGAATCATAACATTCTATTATTTGTTCGTGAGCATAGAAATATCGATGGAATAACGGCTCCTTTCCATTTTCTTGGAAAGTGCGAATATATTAAACATGAAGGAAGTAAACCAATCAACATAACCTGGCAATTAGAAGAAGAAATGCCTGCATATCTAGTAAAGAAAAGCCTCAGATTGGCATAGTTATTAAGTTGTCAAGACTATTTAAAAATGTTGAATTGACTACTCTTCTCTGCGGTCTTTGCACCCCTGCGCGAAACATCTTATTCTCTAACTTAGAACTGACAAAAAAACAGTTTAAATTGTTGCAACCATTATATATTTTTGATACTTTAAAATCTATGAAACAAAAGAAATAAGAGACAATTATTATATCTATTATCGATTTATGAAAAAAACATTTACACAATATATTCTTGAGAATAACACTGCCGGAAGTCGAAAAGCACAGTCTTATCTTCAAGCAATAAAATTAATCGCAAAAATATTTAGTAAACATCCTCATCTTCATAATCGATATGGAGATATCTGGTCTATTCAATCAGTTGAGTTAGCTGATGAACTTTACCAGTATATTCTTGAACAACAAAAACAATTCCGGGATGGAAAAGGAATCTTTGTCGGAGAAAGCCCTAAAAGTTATTGGGAGGGCAGATTCTGCTCAGCAGCTATTAAGAGTTACAAAGAATTTTTAATACTTCACCCTTATGAAGAAAGACTATGGGATATTTACAACAATACTTCTAAAGCTCCAGATGATATTTCAAAACAAATGTTATCAAAGAAAATTAACTCGAGTGAAAAACTAATAGATGATAAAGATTTTGACTTTTCAACAAAAGAAGGAAAAGAAAAATTAAGTTTAGTTAAGACGAGAGTGAATCAAAACTTCTTTCGTAAAATGATTCTTCATTCATACGCCCGGAAATGTTGCATAACTGGGTTAAATATTCCTGAAGTACTTCGTGCTAGCCATATAACTTCTTGGGCAAATGACAAAACTAATAGAATGAATCCCGCAAATGGTCTTTGTCTTTCTGCAACTTACGATGCCGCATTTGATCGTCACTTAATATCCTTTGACGAAGATTATCGAATAATCTTAAGCCCTAAGCTAAAAAAATACACGACCAATGAAGCATTCAACGAATACTTCATAAAATTCAAAGGCAAACAAATAGCTTTACCAACCATCTACCTCCCAAACCAAACCTTACTTGAAAAGCACAGAAACAAAGCTTCCGCGCAATAAAACATGTGATTTTTGTCTATCAAAAACCTTGTAATATCTTTGTTTTAAATGGATTACACAGAAATAAAAAACACCTAAATCAACATAGTTTCACAAATCATTAATTCCCCCTCTTCTTTGTGCTCTTCGTGCCTTCGTGCGAAAACATTCTTCTCTTTCTTCATAATAATAATCAATCGATTTGAGATTAAAGAAATGACATCTTTATTGCAGAATTTTACCGTTGGAATTGGTTGCGCAGCAAAACAATAACAACAGTAAAATACTGCAATATTTTTATATTATCCTGATTCGTGTAGATTCGTGTGATTCGTGGTAAAACCTCTTATCTTCTCTGCGTTCTCTGCTACCTCCTTGTAGCGCCTTAGGAACGTAGGCGGATGTGCGAGACATCTTTCTCTGTTTTCTTTTTCTCCCACGAAAAGCAAATAAGCAAGAACATTGCACTGCTCGTGTTGTATTCCTAGCGTTATGTTCCCGTTGCTCTCTCACCAAATCATGACTCCACAGAGATAAGCCACCAATGAGGCCGTTCACGATTAATGATTGTTGGATTATCCAAAGCAAGAACTTGAAAACAGTCATTCCAATGCTGTGAAAAAATCTATTAATAATTAAAAAAACCTTGATAAAGATAAAACCATCTGATATCCTAACGACCAAAAGTAATAACTTTAGGTCATTACGATATTCAAACGGCATATTTATGAGGAGATAAAATGTTTACAAGATCGATTGAGAAAACAATAAAAGAGAAAATTAACAGCGGCAAGGCAATTGTTATCGTTGGTGCCAGGCAAGTTGGAAAAACAACACTCTTAAATAAAATACTTAAAGACAAAGAATACCTATTTCTTGATGCTGACGACCCAATAACTAGAGCCCTTTTAGAAAACCCAACAACAGAGCAGATTAGATCAATTATAGGAGATTACAAATATATTTTCTTGGACGAAGCTCAAAGAATAGAAGGAATAGGTTTAACCTTAAAAATTATTACAGACCAGTTTAAGGCGGTACAACTATTTGTCAGCGGTTCATCTTCATTCGATCTAGGAAACAAACTTAACGAACCTTTAACCGGCAGAAAGTGGGAGTACGAATTGTTTCCAATTTCATGGGAAGAATATGAAAATAAAATAGGGTTTGTAAAATCAGAACAACAAATCGAAAATAGATTATTATATGGACTTTATCCTGATGTTATTAATAACCAGGGAAAAGAAATCGAAGTTTTAAAAAACCTCGTAAACAGTTATCTTTACAGAGATATTCTGGCATTATCTGATATACGTAAACCTGAAGTTCTTGACAAATTATTACAGGCTCTGGCATTACAAATGGGCAACGAAGTAAACTACAATGAATTATCACAACTTATTGGCATTAACAAAATTACTGTTCAAAAATATATAGAGATTTTAGAAAAAGGCTATATTATTTTCAGGCTTAACAGCTTTAGTAGAAACATAAGAAATGAAATAAAACAAAATAGAAAAATTTACTTCTATGATAATGGTGTCCGGAATATGATAATAGGTAATTTTAATCCATTAGATTTAAGACAAGATAAAGGAGCTTTGTGGGAAAACTTTCTAATATCTGAAAGACACAAACAGAATCTATATAAAAATACATTTACAAAAATGTACTTCTGGAGAACTAAACAGCAACAAGAAATTGATTTTATTGAAGAATATAATGGGGAAATTACAGGATATGAGTTGAAATGGAATAATAAAAAAACAAGAATCCCTCAGAAATTCATAAATACTTATAATGCCGAAGGTATTGTGATTGACCGGAATAATTTTAGAGACTTTGTTGTAATATAGGTTTTACTTAAACATTAGATTGATAGCCATCTCATAATTCCTTGTCCGCGTATAACCGATATGTGTAAGCAATTTTGGTGTACTCTTCGGTTGCAGCAAAGCTTCAATATTTTTTATTCTGTATTATTAAAATCATGCACCTCATCATGCACCACAACTTTTTGGGGGGGGGGGTAACTTGGAAGATACCCACTTCATCGATACTACTAACAAGCGGAAGCGTCAATTCAAAACAATAAAAGAACCTTCCATCGATTTGAGATTAAAGAAATGACAACCTTATTGTAGAATTTTCATGCTGGAGTTTACTAGCGCAGCTAAAAACAACAACATTAAAATACTGCAATAAAAAATCTGCGAAAATCTGCGTAATCTGCGGACAAACTTCTTCTTATTACCAAAAAAAAACCTTCTATCGATTTGAGATTAAAGAACTGGCAACCTTGTTACAGAATTTATTAGTTTGGAACAAAATAAAAATACTGCACCAAATCTATGATCATCCTCTACGACTAAAAACTATCTTTTCTCGCTTTGTCTCGCCGTAGAACCGTAGGCGGATGTTCATCTGTGCCTTCCGTTCCCGCAGACCGGGACTAGCAAAGCTAGGGAACTCTTCTCTATGTTCATTGAATCAATTGTTTTTTTTACCAATAAATATTATTAAGGACACACCTAAATCATTATTAAACTTGAAATTTATAGTTTTCCCTCAAAAAAAACATAAAATTTAGAAAATATTTATGAATTTATAATCAAAGACCACAGCTTTGCTGTCACCATAAGTTCAATTGCAATTATAGCCGGTTAAAATGACTAAAAAGCTGCTTTTTGAGCAGAGTTTGAGCAAGCTCCGCCCTGATGTTATATTTTTTGAAAATTTATAAGTTTTTACGTACAGTAATTTCTTATTCAGGAGGCTGAATTGCGTCAATTTGAAGAGCACGAACAGTGCAGCATCCTCCAAAATCAACTTTCTTCATTTTTCGACTACCTGATTCTCTCTTTTCAGAGAAGTGATCTCTATATTTGTTAAATATTGATTCACAAAAGTCTTTATCTCCAAAGACAAGTCCATCAGTCATATAGCGTACTCTGCAATGCATTGAATCAGAAAGACTTAATCGTCCTCGTTTTTCAAGAACTTCTTCAATATGCTCTTTGCTGAAACCAAATTTAATCACATTACCTTCGTAATCTGTTACCTCTTGCCCTCTTTCAAAGATATGCATTCTGTACCAGGCTGAATATTTACTCCAAGCCTTATATAATTGAGTTTTATTAAGAGTTAATGGATCAACATAAATTTCCTTATCTGTATACATCGAAACAGTACGAATAACATTTGCCATAGCAACTTTGTTTCCTCTGTATGCTTCTCCGTAATTGCTGAACTGATAATCCTTTACATCTTCAACATAGCCAGCTCTTACTGGATTTAGTTCAATATAAGTAGCCATCATAAATAGAGCGTCTGGCTTATTCTGAACAATAACACTCTTAAATCTATTTCCCCAAAATGACCCTGATCGTTGATATTTGGCATTATACCATTGTGCATACTTCTGTTTTAGAGTTTTCTGAAATTCAGAGACATTATACATACGTTTCAGGTGTTTCAGCTTTAACTGTTTTAGTATATTATCAGCATATTTAACGCCACATAGCTTTTTATCTTTTTCATATTGCCCTTGCAGCTCATCTACATAATTTTTTCCGTATAGAAACTCCAATCGACGCATAAGTTCCTGATTATCAATGTATTCGTAATCAGTTTGCTCAAGCAGAACATGATAATGATTACTCATGATTGCGTAAGTTAATACTCTGCAACCACTATACTGTTCAACAGCCCTCATTATCTGACGGAATTTTTCCTTCTTGTAGTCGGAGTCCATCCAGGCACCAATGTCAACACATCTTTGAAACGTGTGATAGATGCTTCTTCCTTCAACTTTAACTCTTGGCATTGCCATAATCGCCTCCATATTTTATGTTTAAATTAATATGATATTTTTAAATTACCAAAAAATTATTAATTTGGCAAGTTTTATATCTTATGGTGTGTCCTTAATAATATTATTTCCTAATATTCTATAAATTATAGCTAAATATAGAGAGGCACAAGTAATAATGGAGAGAATCGCTAAGCCGGGAATACGTTCTAAGATCTATGGTCTAAGTTGGATTCTCCGTGGGCAGGAAAATTTTGTTTTTGTTATTTACCCTAGGGCGTTGCCCTAGGCTATGTTATTCTGGGCTTTCAGCCCTAGGTCAACCCGTGGCTAATTTTCATTCGCTTAATTAGCGGTTAAAATTCTTCTTTGCGAGCGTAGGCCATTCACTACGTTCATTGCTTCACCCTATTGTTTATCTTTAATGGTTGAAGCCTCTCTCGCCTATCTAACCATCCAACGAACGAACCATCTAACTAAATATCAATTTTCAATTAAAGAAGTAATAGCACTCTTAAAATTTTCAAGCAAGGCATCTTTACCATAATTATCTAGCATATACTTTGGATTATACTCTTCAAACTCCTGTTGAACCTCAAAGGCTCTTTTAATTCCTTTTTTGATTTCATCCACATTGCACGGATTAACCAAAATTGCTTTAGCACCCTCTTCAACATAGTACCGCCACTCCTGATAATCTGCTAAAACAGGAACTGTACCAACATATGTACCTTCCAATACGGTCGCCGCTCGCATATCTCCAGAACCTCGTAACGAAACAAACACATCAGCTCCTGCGAGAATTTCCATAAATTTGAGATAAGAGACTTCTCCTTCAAGAAAAACAATCCTCTGTTTTATATCATCAGGCAATTGTTCAACCATATGAACTCCTTCCTGTGCAAGTTCAGATCTGGAACCACCAATTGTGAAAAAGCAGAATAACTCTTTATTCTCTTTAAGAAGAGCAACACATGCTTCTAAAGCATACATTGTATTGTAGCGAATCTGGAATCTTCTGGCAGAATGAATAATTTTAAAGTGTTCGGGTATATTATACTGCTCACAAATATGTTTACGAGCTTCTGATTTATTAGGCAAACTTTCAAATTCCAAAGTACCCTTTATTAAATGTAAGAACTTTGGAGCTGGAAGATTATAAATCTCTGCAAGATTTTTGCAGGCTGTCCTTGAGGACATAATGATATAATCACATTTTTTATAAATATACTTTAACAGGAAATACTGTCCAATAGATGCATACATCGATTCCATAGCATCAGCACCCCAAGGGGCAACAATTTTTTTAGGAGCACCTGACATCGCAACAGCTAATCCAGAAAGATAAGCGGGTTCTCCTAATGCGATATCAACATCAAAAGAGTTAATCTCTTTTGCATGGTAACGAGCCAACAAAAGATTATCAACCCATCCCCAGTCCATAGCGTCCGGTTCTCTGCCAAACCTCTTAACAAAAAAAGGTCTACATAGTTTATAATCCAGATATTCTATAAACTTTAAGCCCCTGTAAACAATGCTTTTCCAGCCCTTTGAAAAATGATTTGAGAACTTGGTTTTATGAATTTCAACATCAAGATTATTAAAATTATAGGCATTATCATACTCATATTTGACTGTATCTAAAATTATTGTTTTATATCCACAATAAGAAAACATCTTAACATTTTCAAATGCCCACCGTCTAGCTCCAGGACATACAGAAAGTACTGTTTTTTCCATCTTTATTACCTTTCAACGAAAATAGGATTCTGTCAAAATTTTCACATTCTTTTCAGGGCTGTTATTTTATAGTTCTAAGTTCTATGGTCTAAGTAAAGAAACGGTAAAGGGTAAATTGTAAACTCAGGTGTTGCCAAGCAACCTATTTATAGATACGCCGTAGGCATTCCTTAATTCATCATTCAGCATTTAGCATTCATAATTCTTCTTGCTATCAGCCCTAACCAATCACTTGCACACGACCAAGGGAAGTGAGGCTGGAGGTAGGACACTACACTTCGTTTCGTTGCTTTAAACAAGTTAAAGCCTCACTTCCTTCGGTCGTGTTCGACAGCAATGAAATGGCCTACCTAGAAGCGTGTGTTACATAAATACCGCCGGCTGTGTCCAACCTTAGCCCAACGGGCGAAGAGTGAAGGGTTTCAGTAATTTTCAATTAAGAACGTGTGCACTACTATCAAAGCTCGTTATTGACCTGCCAAATACCTTCGACTACACTAGTTGCATTGCTGACATGTGCGTTTGCAATCACATTAAAGTGGGAGACATTCTCTGTTCTACAGTAAAACGTGCCTGTATTTTCCCCCACAACAGCAATCGTTATAGAGTGTTTGCCTGTATTTAAAATCAAACTTGGAACTTCAATATCGCAACTAATCTTCTTACCTTGACTGCTAATTGCTGAAGTATTTAATCCTGAGATACAATCCAAGCAGTTTCTCTGCTGTCTATCTCGAATAATCAATCCAATATAAAATGATTCATTTATTTCTGCATTTGAATTGAGTCGCAATTGAAATTTTGCAGTTTGTTCATTCTTCAGACATATATCATCATCTGACACGTAATCTTGACAATCTTCAGACCATATCTCTAAACTCTCAACAGAAAACTCTCCACTTCCTTGTTCAATACTCTCTAAGTTTGAAAACTTCTTAGCATACATCTCTATACCTTTTGGCACATCACCAGATAGAAATATTTGTTTACCATGATCCATCAACAGTATTTTTGATGCTACACGACTAATACTGGGCATTGAATGCGACACAACAATAACCGCTGTGTCTGCAAGAATATCCCCAATCTTATTAAAACATTTTATGACAAAGCCAAGGTCACCTACGGCCAACACTTCATCAACAATTAAAACATCCGGTTTAATCTGTACAGATAACGCAAAACCCAAACGCACCTTCATTCCGGATGAATAGTTCTGGACAGGCATATCAATGAAGTCTTCAATTTCTGCAAAATCAACAATACTATCAAACTTCTCTGTGATTTCTGTTCTGCTTAACCCTAAGATAGCACCTTTATTATAAATGTTCTCTCTACCAGTGAGAATAGGGTTAAAACCGGCGCTAAGTTCAATTAAAGCAGCAACCCTTCCTTTCATCTCAATCATCCCCGTTGTAGGCTTGATTATTCCATTTAAAAGCTTAAGAAGAGAAGATTTACCCGCCCCATTATGACCGACAATTCCAAGACATTCCCCACGTCTCAGTTCAAAAGATACACCATCAACAGCCCAAAACTCATTCTTTCTCAAACCAGGTTTTTCTCCATCACTAGTTCGAAAAACATTAAGTTCTTTCAACATATCATATACAGCATAACGCAGAGAAGTACGAAATGACTTGCAAAACTTTTTAGATACATTTTCAACTTTTATTAAAACTTCAGATGACATTTTTATCCATTCAATATTTATAATTCTTTTTACAAACTCAAGTCATTCAGCATTTAACATTCAACATTTATAATTCTTTTAAGAACTCATTCTCTCAATCACAATTGGCATGGCAATCTTATACAAAACCACACTAATAAACATTAAGACAATCATGCCAATCAATACAACCACAAATTCAGCTGAAGGTATTGCAGCCTGAGAGGTCATCAGATCTCTGGAGAAATTAAGAAAAGGTGTAACCGGGTTAAACTTTGCGACCACGCCCGCCAAACCCGATGAAGGAATCGGATAAACAACAGGTGTAAGAAAAAACCAGAATCTGGTAACAATTGGGATTCCATTGCCCACATCCTGATACAGTAGTCCTATTGGCGTAAGAAACAGACCAATTGCATAACCAAGCATAACCAATAGAAAAACACTAACCAAGCCGTATAACATCAGTACAGATACTGGTATCTTGAAAAACAGCAGAACAGGCATCAAAATTAATATTGGAATAAAAGCATTAAAGCAGGCCTCTAATGCTCCTGCAATAACAAGTGACTGATGAGGAAAACAAATTTTAGTAAGCAGCATCTTTTCTTTAGCAATAGTCCTTATAGGAGTCTGCAACCCAAAAACAAATGCCTGCCAGAGGAGATTACCAACTAAAACATAAACTGGATATGGAACAGAGGTTTTCCCTACATGCAAAATATCTGACTTACTCAGAAACACCCAAATTAATGTAGTCAGTACAGGAGGTATTAAAACCCATAGATACCCAAGAAAAGTCTGACGATACATTGCCTTCATATTACGCACAAAAAGATGCCATCCTAAACCCAGCCCCTGAGAATACTCCTTAAACAGCTCTGACATTAATACAAGAGGATTTCTTAATCGAGATTCAGGACTATATACAGTCACAGATAAATTGTTGTCTTTGTTTTCCATAATGTCCGGAATTATACAACAACCTTAAAAAACATTCAATACGAAAATCAAACGCAGAAGAAAGAACCTTGATTTTATGGTTGATTTATTTCTCGGCTCACAGCAGTGACTCGAAATGGCGGGAGGGTCTTCATCCATTAAAGATAAACAATAGGATGAAGCAATGAACGTAGTGAATGGCCTAACTTAGTACGTACCACGTATCACTTACCACATATCACGAACTTACGCATTTCTTAGCTCTTACCTGCCCCTTGTCACTTACCTCTTAAATCTTAACTCTTCTTCTACCGGCAAATATCAAGCTGCATGGTCTTGAAAAACTCTAACGCAATTAGTTCATTTCCTCGCCTAGTTGGATGCAAACCATCTGAAAGAAAATAGTCATCATCATCCAGCACAGCGTCAACATCTGCAATCTGAATATCATAAAACTCACCCATTTCCTTAATACCATCATTCAACTGACGAACAAGCCTAAGTTCATAACTTGTATATTTTGGAACACTAGGAATTGTGGCAAGAACAGGTGTTCTTCCATAACCTAAAACGACCTGTACCATATACCTCAGCCCAGATTTTATATTGCTTACACTTATGCCTGCTGTAATATCATTTATACCATACATAATTAGCACATATTTAGGGTCAAACGTGTACATATATTGATTAATATGTTCTGCACCATCAGATGCATAAGTTCTACTGTCACCCAAGTTTAGACATGTAAGATCGGGACGCAACCAGTCAAAACGTTCAGGCCAAGGGGAGCCTTCTGTAGGCCATGAACCACTCGTCACTCCACAACCAAGCATTATGGCTTTTCGCTCAACATTAAAAACATCTATAGTTTCAACTTTTACGTTCACATATCCCGCATCATCATCCATATCTATCTGTGATGTCAGTTTTTCCCGTAAACGATCTTCTTGGGTTAAGCTGATATCATATATTCTTTGCCAACCATTGTTCGCCTCCTGTGGAAATATTTCACAATCTTGAGCTCTCTTAGATTTATAATAAGATACTGCAAATCTATTGTTTTCAACAGCAACTTGAATAGATGATTTAATATTTTTATAATTAAAAACTTGCATAGCAGGAATATCAAACATATACTTCAACATATTGTTGACTCCATCTCCTGCTGGACAATCTTCGTAACCTCGTAAATATTTGTTATCAATCTGCAAAGAAATCCACCCCATATAACTCATTTTAAAACACCTAAGCTTGGGATATTCCTCCATTAGCCAGATATCTGCATCTCCATTAACCGACTCATTGGCAAAATCCCAACCAGCAGAAGTATAAATCGTACTATTATGCATCTGTTGTTTACTTAAATTATACCCCTGAGCCCCACAACTCTGAACAATTCCACCAAGGAGATTTATTGCAACAACACCATCACAACTATTTGTTCCTGCAATATCAGACAGAGTATAAGAGTTCTTTAATGTGCCGCCATAATTAACAGACAAAAGCCCGGCAGCATAATCTGCACCTATAACACTTCCATAATTATAGCAATTCTGAATAAGCCCCGTATTCCAAGCTACTAATCCAGATGCAATATAATGGCTCTTGACAGTTGCAAAAGAGTATGACTGGCTAATCTCCCCAGTGTTGTATCCCACTAAGCCAGCAACCTTGCTTAAGCCAGAAACCTCAACTCCCGTAGAAGTTTTCTGAACCAAACCATTATTAATTCCAACAGCACCACCTATAATTGACACACCTATAACAAGCGAATCATTAACTGAACAATTAATTACAGTACCATCATTTGAACCCAAAATACCTCCAACATAATCAACACCTTTAATTGTAATATCCTCAATAGATAAATTTTTGATTTTTGATCCACCGTTTAAATATCCAAAAGTTCCCAAATAATCAGATGAACCATTAATATAGAAATCAGAAAGAGTATAAGTATTACCATCAAACTGACCAGAAAATGCAACCCCATCAAAAATACCATTGTTAATATATACATCTCTAGCAAAAATTGAGTTATTAAAAAGCATTCCATCCATATCAATATCACTCGTCATCAAAAAATATTTACCATAATCATATGTATTTAATGACAAAGATAAAATATCGTATGAAGACGCAAGTTGATAAGGGTAGCCAAGCGTTCCATATCCACCACTATATGTAGAATTTCCACTCTGCATAATCTTTAAATCAACAACAAGACTTGAGGAAGAAGCAACAAAATGACATGCTCGCCCTTTTGCAGTATTTGAGGAAACGGAGATACTAAGAGTACACCCAGGAGGAAGATTATAACTTGTAAAATTCTTAACAGGAAAACTATATCCATTATATAAGATTGAAACTGTTGCCCAATCTCCAAGTTTTGTTGCATCAAAGTTCCAAAACTCATTTGCCGAATTTTCAAACGGTATTTTTTCTACTACCGATGATGTATTAAAACTGATAATAGCAGAATATAAAGGTCTAGTATCTAATATGTCATAAGATGACGCTACTGTACATAGTAAACAAACTAATGTTATTAGAACACATAAAAAACACTTATTAAATTTTAACAAAACAATTTTCATATCCCTAAATATAACGTATCTGAACAACTAAAAATGCAAAAATTATACTAAATCTATCATTTTTTGTCAAAACAAAAAAAAACAATCACATATTACACAGAAAAATGACACAAAACAAACTCACAATAATAAATGCCATAATTTCAAACTCGTAACCCCAATAATTGAATATTTATTACTCTTGGTCTTCGAGTGTTTTTAGAAACTCTTTTTCAAGTTGAAGGGCATTATTCGAACGTGCCACAAAATATCTAGCAGGTGACCCCATGTATTGACTCCAAGGCTTTCTGCATGATCTTGTAACCAGAGATTGCGCACCAATAGCAACTCCTTCTGCCAAAGTCACTCCAGGAAGAATTACTGTTTGAGGACCGACAAGAACATGTCTTCCAATAACTACAGGCTTACTCTTGTAGTGTGTTTTAAATTCAATTGGTATGGCAGGACCAGCCAGAGATTTTCCAGAAAAATCATCACTCTCTGAATAAACACATACTCCACCTGAAACCCCTGAAAAATCTCCAAACTCAACACCTGCTCCTGCAAAGATACAAGAGAAACAACTTATATGACAAAAACGACCTATGGCAACACCCTTACCTCCTGAGAGAATACTAAAATCATCAATTCTTGAATAATCACCAATACTTATAACCTCAGGCTTATAAATACGTGCATATCTGCTAACTTTTACATTCTTACCAATATATTTAAACCCAAGCTCTTTAAGCTCTTCTTCACTATAAAAAGATGTCTTTATTTCTTTACTCATTTTCCAAACCTCACTTGAATATTTTGCTATACTATACACAAACTATACATAAATTTCAAACAATAAACAAAAAACTATTTACCCATTGACAAAAAAATGGTGAAACATTAATAATGTTTCACCATATTCTTCTAAATTATTTTATATGTTAGTTAATTAATTATTTATAATTATAAACCCTGCCGGAGGAATAACCGCAATATCTGCCCCCGATTCTCCAATATTAACAAAACTATTGAATTAAAACAAACGTTCCAGCAAGTCTTTCTGATGCTTGAACCCATTTTGTGTCGTCAAAAACTACATTGTTTGGATTTATAATATTTACATAATAAACTTTAGCATCACCATCACATCCAGATAATACAGATGTAGAATCGAATGGAATATCAGAGAAATCCAAAGTTCCAACATATAGACAAGTCTGGCTTTCAGAAACGGATATAACAAATTCATTTAATGTGAAGATATCTGCCTCTTTAAGAATCTTTAATGTTCCAGTGTAATTAGGTTCCAGGCTCTTGTTGAATGACGCACCATTATCCTTTGACAGTGCTGTCATAGTCATATTCGTACCAATAATTAGTGTTCCTTCAAACTGCCAACCTTCGGAAATCTCCGACATAAAACGACCATTTTCAAGCAGAAGGCTTGCATCCGTTGCTGCAGTAACTAGAGTATTGGAATTTAAAAGAGCCTGCCAGTAACCAGCTCCATAGCTGGATGCACTGGTTGTATCCAGTGTAATACTATTTTAACTGCCTGATGCAAACTTTAATGTTCCACCTGAATTACCATCAGATACTTCAATGTTCATCAAAGTCAGTTTTGTCTTATGTGCAGCAGTCGTAATATCTACATTATCAAAAGTTATCGTTCCATTATCCGAAACCTTCATAGATGCAGGTGCTCTATAGCTAGCACTTCCACACTGAATAACCACAGAAAGGTCATTCATTAAAACTTTTCCGGCTTCATTAGTTACGTTGATACAAACAGTTTTGTCCATACTTAAGACAAGCACACCATTACTTATGACAGATTCTCGTCCTAAATCCATAGAGCCATAACAAGTTCCTGTATAGCCTTTCAAATTCATTAATAATTTCCCGGTGCCAGTAAGATATAACTTGCCGGCAGACTCATAAGAATACCCCAAAATATTTATAGCTTTTGCTGATGAAACCAGAAAATCTCCATTACCTGTGATGGTTCGTTCATCTGACGCATGCCCCCTTAGTACTGTAGGTTCTTTATTTGTGTATAAGACATCTCCATTAAAAATCATTGTGCCAGGTCCTTCCAACATAAGCCCCCCACTGCTTGATGGATAGATTTCGGAGTTGACAACGGGACCATTGCCATAAAAATATAAAAGACCATTAGATGGCATTAATATTTTTGCGACATCAACGACACCTGTTCCGGCCATACGACATGTTGCTCCAGCGGACACATAAAATGTTCCTTCGCCTGTAAGTTCTCCATTTATAATATTTTTTTCGTCTGTTGTTTTAGATGTAACCTGTATACCTTCAGGTATATCAAAGATTCCACCTACATCCACCTGAAGAATTCGATTTCCTCCTAAAGAACTTGCTCGAGTATCAGGATTCGTAGCTCTCCAGACGCCACCGTCCATTACCTGTATCGTTGCATAAGAACCACTTGGTGGTCCAGTTAGACTATTGTTTTGTTCAACCAAACCGTTCGCTCCTACAACAATATCTCCTGAAAGAGCTAAATCTTGGTAAACCGGGCCCGTGAAACGAAGAACCTGCTCTCCGGAAGCTGAAACACCCACTGTAATATTGGAAAAAACCGTAGCCAAGCTCGAAGAATCCCATATACTTGTGTAGTTTCCTGAACCATTGATAAATATCGAATCGTTAGTCGTGGGAGGTGTATTCCAATTTGCATCGTTATCCCAATCACCACTTACACCTGCTATCCAATATGCATCGCCAGCTATTAACGTTTGTGTAACAGCAACCAACGCAACAACTATCATTATAATCATGATATGAATTCTGTTTCTCATTTCTAACTCCTCCAAGTTTTATTAATAATTAGCAATAATATATCATATTTTTTGCTTTTTGCAATATATATTTTTTCAAAACAGTGAAAAATTTCATACGCTGGCTGTTTTACACCCATATTGTCTTACTTTAGTTTTTCGTTTAGACTTTAAAATATGCATTTTAATCAACAAAATTAGTAAAAGATATATGATTTTGTCATAGTTTGGGTAACAAATAAAAGAAGTTTTCCATAACTACCTTGTAACCAAAGAATTACATACAAATAAACTATCGGCGTTATTATGCGCTTTGCGAACTATTTATAAATACCTACGGAGCTATTCCATAACTTGCGCACTTACGCATTTTCGCACTTCTTATAGGCCTATGTCTAGTATTACATCTGCATCTCTTCGAGGATATCTTGCTTATATAGTTCTGAAACCATATCAACATCCAATGCGTGACCTGCCTTATATGAAACAATTCTACCAGCCAAACGCCCCTTATCTATAAGTGCAATTGCTGCAAGTAAATCAAGAGTAGCTCTGTGCCAGACTGGCTCTAAAAGTTTGCCTTTATGCTCAAGTCTTGCTTTATTCATATAACACCACGGCCCCGCAATAAGAATATTCTTTGTATTGTATCCCAAGTTTCTTGTGTCAGCAAAGAGTTTGCCAATCGTATAGCCCCCAAGTAACATAGACATATTTGCATTAGTTCGTGCATAAGATCCATATTTAAATATATCTTTCGTAACATCAAACTGTATGCGCTCTTTGCCCATGCAATTATTAAAATCAACAGCACAGTCTATTGAAAGTTTAGGAGAACCTTTCTTTGCAGGAAAGATTGTCAGAAAACTACCATTTGGACCGCCAAGGGTTACGGGTTCTTTTACTGTCACTATTTTGGCCTTCTTCTTTGTTGGAACAATTCCTGCCAACAAAATCTTTTCAACCATTCCTAGACTGCTCTCATCAAACAAAGGAGGGTCGCCTGAATCTATCTTTATTGTTATATTATCAAGACCAAGACCAACACGTAAAGCAATAATATGCTCCACCATTCTCATATAGTTACTAGGTGCTCCAGAGCTCAAAACAATATTTCTCCGTGTAGTCCATACTGAATTTATGGAAACAGGAATAGGCAAAGCCTTAGGTTTATCTTTTCTGTCAAACCACCATCCAAACTCACCACAAGGCTCAAAATTAAGTGTTCTTTTTGTATTACCAAAAAAAGTTCCAATCCCCGAAACACTAAAGGAATCACCCAAGGTTGTTTCATACTCAGAAAAGGTCTCATCACTAAACATTCTTTGATCGACTTTTTGAGCATCCATCTTCTCAACAGATTCTTTAAGCTCGTTCAAATCTCCACCAAGCAATCTACCTAAATAGTCATTGTACATAAAATTCTCTTTGTAATAAATTGACAATTATTCATATCCGTCAGGATTTGTGGACTGCCATCTCCAGGAGTCTTCACACATCTGCTCAATTCCACGCTCTGCAACCCAGTCAAGTGTCTCTTTTGCATTTGTTGGATCTGCATAGCATTGGGCAATATCTCCTGGACGACGTGCAACAAGATTGTGTTTAATTTCAACACCAGAAACTTTCTCAAATGCTTTAATGACATCTAAAACACTATATCCATGACCTGTACCAAGGTTACATGTAACAACTCCAGGATTGATTTCCAATTTCTTTAAAGCCTTTAAATGGCCAATTGCCAAGTCAACAACGTGTATATAATCTCGTACACCTGTTCCATCTTTTGTTGGATAGTCATTACCAAAGATCTGCAGACACTCAAGCTTGCCAACCGCAACCTGTGTAATAAACGGAAGAAGATTATTCGGAATTCCATTTGGATCTTCGCCAATCATTCCACTCTTATGGGCTCCGATTGGATTAAAATATCTTAATAGTATAATATTCATATCCTTATCTGCAACATTTAAGTCTCTTAAAATCTCTTCAATCATCAACTTCGTTCTTCCATAAGGGTTGGTTGCATGAAGTGGAAAATCTTCTGTAATAGGAACTGATGCTGGATCACCATAAACTGTAGCCGACGAACTGAAGACCAAGTTCTTTACACCAAACTCTGCCATTACTTCAGCAAGAATAAGTGTACCTGTGATATTATTATTATAGTAGAATAGAGGCTTTGCCACAGATTCTCCAACAGACTTCAAACCTGCAAAATGTATTACAGAATCAATATCATTATCTTCAAAAATCTTTGTCAGCCCAGGTTTATCTAAAAGGTCAACACAATAAAAAGAAAAATCTTTACCGGTAATCTTCTTAACTCTATTCAAGGCTTCTTCTTTACTGTTATGCAGATTGTCAACTACTACTATTTCATATCCCGCATTTAACAGTTCTACACATGTATGACTACCTATATAACCGGCACCACCTGTAACTAAAACTTTATTCATCTTCTTGTTCTCCCGCTATTTTCGCATTTTCGCATTTGTATATTTTTCTTAGTCAGCAAAAATGCCGAATCCTTCTAAATCTGTCAACCAGAATCCAAAGGTAACTCCCCACTCTTCCTCTTGAGAAACACCGCTATCTAAATTATATTCAGGAATATACCTTAAACCAAGCTGCCAACCAATACAATCCAATACCTGCTTAATATAGATCTCTGTCTCATTCAAAATATCATTTGACAAATCATATCGGACATACGTACCTAAAGTCCACTCGCTTGTCAAATAACCATCCAAAGCAACAGTAAGTTTAGAGGCTCTATCTTCATTATAAAGATACTCTAACTCAACTGCTCCATATCTACTAGGTTGATAACTTAAACGACCATCAATCTCATCTAGATAATCTTCTTCAAAATTATATACCATATCAAAATAAACTATCATATTATCCAAAGGCAGTAATTTTGAATCCAGATAAACCTTTCTAAATGTTGTTTCATCTTGCAGTAGATTCAAATATGTATAAATATCTACATCAATTAAATTCTTAATAACTCTTTGTTCTCCAAGAGCAGCTGCAACTCTTGAAACTGCTACAACTGGTAATTTATAGCCTCTTTGTATTTTGTTACGCATACCTAACTTTAAAGAGTTCTGTTCAGAGATATCATCAATATCATCAAATTGATAAATCTGGTCAATAGTGAGATTTGGCTCAGGTCTATAATTATAGACGACATATGGTACGGCAACATGTCTAATAGGAACACCTTCTATTGGATACCAGGTAGATCCATATGCCTTAAACGAACTTTCTAAGGAAAGAGTTACTGCTGATCTCAGTTTGCCGCCATCTTCAACTGTTACTTCTGATACTTCTCCAGCCGTATCTACGGTATAAATTTGTTTTTTTGTTTTGGAGTAGTAAGTGGCCTGATAGTCAGCTCCTGGAATAACATTCAACCAACCAAAAAACTTTAATGGATAGTTGATGAACTGGTCTGTATGGAATCTAAAAAGGTCATAGTCTTCATAACCGTTAGCTTGTCGAGTATCACTCCATTGCTTATCCATAAAACCCGCAATTGTAATACTTTCATAATAAAACCCTGTATCTACAATCTCCTGACGCATTACATCAAATGTAAGTTCAGGATATTTTGCAACAACTGTGTAATAATCATTTAGTTTACCCTTAGCAAGCCCGGTCAGTATCCAATTGTCTGCTCGATGTGTATAAAACAAATAGTTTTCAGGAACACTGCTCTGCTCGTATTCACCCTCAAAAAAATCTTCCAGGATATATGGATCACTTACATACTGCAGTTTTGCCAGAACATAATCCTGGTCTGTAAAATTATAATCCTGTTCAAATTTAACTCGGTAACGGGGGTCATCAATTTCTGTGTCATGACCTCCAGCTTCCGTATCTGTGTCGTTTATATAGTATCCGGAAATTTCACCATCCCCATTATCCAAAACATTCCATCTAAAATCCTGTCCTAAACCAACCCCTCGCATACTTCTAAAGTCAAGATGAGTTTCACTCTCTAACCAAGGATTAAGGTTAAATGTATAAGATGATAAAAGGAATGCCCCCCAACGGCTGGTATAACCAAGCTTAAAAGACCAACCTTGAGGAAAATCTAAAGGTGCATAAAACTTAGGCCAATAAAATACAGGAACCTTACCTACATACCATTTTGCATTACGACCTCTAACACTATCACCAGGCACCAAAGTCACATCATTCATACAAACTCTATAATGCAAATGATCACAATTGTTTGTGCAAGTTGTGAGAGTTGCATCATCAAAATGAAAATCTCCGTTTTCAAGACGGTTCGCATTTTCACTAAATATTTTAAATGGATCAGCAGATAAAACAAAATTATCTCCACCAGCTGTCTGATCCTTAAAATTATAATTCAACTCTTCACCTGTCCAGACATCTGTTCCACGCACAAGTTTTACATTCCCTTGTGCTACTGCATCTCCTGTATCCATATTTAAGGATATAACATCGGCTGTCAAGGTAGCTACTTTAGTTTTTACAATGGCATTTCCAATTGCTTTTGCTGTATAGATTGAGCCATCATAGCTTACTTTGTCAGCATTAATCTGAACCTCTTCCATAAGCTTGGACAACTCATTCTCAGCAGATACATCTCTTTCAAAAATATCTTCTGCAAAAGAAGCTGTAGAAGATATTGAAAGCAATATTATGTATATTATATATTTCTTAATTGTTTTCATGGTTAGAATAATACACTTCATTTGTGTCATCATCAAGTATAGAATAAAATTCAGCATGTTTCATTGGCATTGACTTGAACTTAAGCTTGCCATCAAGTGTCTTAGTCATTTCAATAAGCATTTGTTCATCTTCGGTTCTAAAGCGATCCAAAACTGATGGATGAATCTCCACTAAAACATTGGTAGGTTGTTTCTTGCTGTTACATTTGCTAATGACGGCTTTCAACTGTCTCTGTACTTCAACACTAATTCCCAAAGGTGATTTTACTTTACCTCGTCCATTACAATAAGGACAATCAACATACATTGATGAAAGTACACTCTCTTCAACTCTCTGCCTTGTCATTTCCATCAGTCCAAGCTCTGAAATCGGTAGCACATTCGTACGGGCTCTCTCATGTTTTAAAGCTGTCTTCATCGCTCTATATACTATATTCTGATGATTTTTCTTCTTCATATCAATTAAGTCAATAACAAGCAAACCACCAATATTACGTAACCTCAACTGCCTTGCAATCTCCTCAACAGCCTCAAGGTTAATTTCAAGAATTGCATCTTCCTGAGAACCTGATCCCTTATACTTGCCACTATTAATATCAATAGCAACCAAAGCTTCGGTTTCATCAACAACAATCATCGCACCACACTTCAAATGTACAACTCGACGAAGTGCCTTCTCTAACTGGCGCTCCACTTCATAATAATCAAAAATCGGCAAATCACCTTCATACAGTCTAACTCTAGACTTCACTTTTCGAGATAAAAGACCAGTAATTCTCTTAACAACCACATAGGCTTCCTGAGAGTCTACAACAACACGATCAACCTCATCACTAATCCAGTCTCGTATCATTCTCTCTATAAGATTTGGTTCAGAATGCACACAGGCCGGAGCCTTCTCTGACTTAATATTCTTCTGAAGGTCTTTCCAAATCACAAGAATTGCTTCCAAGTCTTGTGTTAGATTCTTCATCTTTATTCCTTCAGCTGCTGTCCGAAAAATCAAACCAACCCCATTAGGAATAACCATTCGATCCATCAATCCTTTCAAACGCTTACGCTCCTTGATATCACCAATCTTTCTTGAAACACCTCTAAGTTTAGTGCCAGGAAGAAGCACAAGATATCTTCCAGGAATACTAATGCTTGTTGTAACTCTTGGTCCTTTGGTTCCAATTGGTCCTTTGGTAACCTGCACAATAATCTCAGAACCTATAGGAAATCTCCTTTCAACCTCCTGATTCGTAAATGTCTTATTACGAGAATTTCTGCTTTTCCTTCTATTATTATTTCCATCATCAATTTCTGCCAGAATACTTGACTCTGGATGCATATCCCAATAATGCAAAAATGCATTTTTGTTCATACCAATATCAACGAAGGCAGCCCTTAAATCATGTTCCAGATTCTGTATTCTACCCTTGAAAATACTACCGACAATACGTTCATCCGTTGAATGTTCAACCTGAAATTCTTCAAGTCTTCCGTTCTCCAGCACAGCAACGCGTGTCTCCAACTGCTCATCATTTACGATGATCTCTCTCTTCATCTTCTTATTTAAAAACCAGTTCAACATCTTATTTCCTTTAATATATTCGATTCATTAATTGAATCTATCAACTTAAATAGCTGTGTCTTCTCTTACGGGAATGTACATATACACTCTGTACAATTCCAAGTTCAGACAT
>Ga0307987_1000303_pt1 | contig 29592 bp, 19 predicted proteins | sample EllFjometagen181_FD_203157 | JGI IMG/M metagenome (GOLD analysis project Ga0307987, IMG submission 203157) | Marine microbial communities from Ellis Fjord, Antarctic Ocean - #181 | ecosystem: Environmental > Aquatic > Marine > Unclassified | place: Southern Ocean | collected 2014-10-08 | reverse complement strand
TGAACTTATAGAAAAATTTATTCAGGAAAACTTACCATCAATTGATGATTCGGATAATATACCAGATGAATTTGAAAACTTCTGGAGTAATGAACGAATATTAGCTTTAGATCAATTGTGCAAGGATGAAGACTTGGATTCCAAGAAACTGCAAGATGTTCTTGGTAGTTATATGTTCACCGAGAAGATGCCGTTAAGGGATGAAATTGTTGGTATGATGAATACAAGACCAAGTCTTAAAGAGCGAAAGCCTGCAGCTGAACGAATTACTGAAAAAATATTAAACTTTGTTGAAACATTCATTAATGGAACAATGGGGGAGTAAAGAAATGCGAATCCTCCTTCGCCGTTCCGGACTTCATCCTTCGGTACTACGGCTCGACACTCGACCAACGGAAGAAGGGCTTTGACCATTAATTATAAACCATAGGGTAAAGCAATGTCCTAGCTATTGACTTAGAAAAATATTTTCAGTCAGTAGCTGGGGAATGGCCTACACGGCGGACACCGCAAAGAAAATGAATGATTGTAGCACAGATAAACACGGATCAATAAATTAAAAATCAGTGTTTTATCGGTGTAAATCCGTGGCTTTAAATTTTATGATATTGTTGTCCTTTATGCGTAAAGAAAGAATTTGATGTTTAAACAGAGATTAGAAAGAATATATGGTGATGATAAAACAGTTGAGCTTATCGATTGTGAACTAGAAAGACTTGTTAATAAGTATAAAGGAAGAGTTCCTGGATTATCAAATAATCCTTGGGATCAAAAAGACACGTTTTTGATTACTTATGGTGATTCAATTGTAAACGATGGACAGATGCCTTTGACAACACTTAATCAATTTGCCGACAAAGAACTATCTGATATCATATCTTTCATCCATATACTCCCATTTTTCCTTGGAGCTTAGATGATGGTTTTGCGGTCAAAGATTTTCGAAAAATTGACTCTAGTCTTGGGGATTGGGAGAACATAGCAGAACTTAGCAAGAATTTTAGATTGGTTTTTGATGCAGTTATTAATCATGTATCAGAATCTAGCGTATATATGGAAGGTTACCGCAATGGTGATCCTAGATATAAAGATTTCTTTATTTCTCTTGATAAGGATACAGATACATCATCGGTTTTGCGAACTCGAAATCTGCCTTTGCTTCATGACTATGAAACTTCTGAGGGAATAAAATGGATGTGGACAACCTTTAGTCGAGATCAGCTAGATCTGAATTTCAAGAATCCTAATGTATTGCTTGAGATTATTGATGTACTTCTTGGATATCTACAAAATGGTGCGTCAATGATTAGACTGGATGCCATTCCATATTTGTGGAAAGAGTTAGGAACATCTTGTGCCCACCTTCCTCAAACCCATGAGATAATTAAATTAATTGCTGACATTTATCAGGAGGTAAGCCCAGGGTCTTTACTTTTGACAGAAACTAACGTTCCACATCAGGAAAACATCTCATATTTTGGTGATAAAGGTGATGAAGCTCAGATGATTTATAATTTTTCTTTAGCACCATTGATTGTCTATTCTCTTCTTAAAGGTGATGGTAGTGTACTTTCTGATTGGGCTTCTCAAGTTAAATGTGTTAGTGAAACAGCTACTTATCTGAATATTACAGCTACTCATGATGGCATTGGTATGCGTCCTACCGAGGGTATTCTTAGTGAAGAAGAGCGACAGATGATGGTTGATGTTGCTAAAGATCGAGGAGGGGACATCACAGGTAAGAGAAATAGCGATGGCTCCATAAGTGTATACGAACTTAATATCAACTATTTTGATATGCTTAATGATCCAAATGGTGATGAATCAATTGAAATGCAAATACAAAAGTTTATGTTGTCCCAGACAATTCCAATGAGTTTTATTGGAATACCCGGAATATATATTCATAGTCTACTTGGTAGTAGAAATTATTATCAAGGTGTTGAGGAGACCGGGCGTGCTAGAAGTATTAATAGAGAGCAGTTGAATTTAGGTGAGCTTGAGAAAATTTTGTCAGATTCAGAAAATTTACGTTCAAAAGTGTTTAATGAATATAAGAGGCGTTTGAAAGTTAGGTCAGAAGAGGTTTGTTTTCATCCTGATTCTAAGCAGGAAATTCTTTCGTTGGATTCACGTGTGTTTGCCTTGAAGCGTATTGCTGGTGAACGAGAGCTGATTGCATTGCACTCTTTGGTAGATGAACAAATCACCATTGATTTACCAATTCAAGGTGTTGAGCTTCTGAGTGGAGATGTGGTTTCAGGGAGTGTTAGTCTGGAGGCGTATCATGTGTTTTGGATTGTTTCATGCCTGCGGAGCTTTCCCATACCTATCTAACCAACCAACTGTCTAACCAAACTTAAACGAAATGAAGTTGCATTCAACCAGAAAAGCAAGGTTGTTTCTTGTTTTTATCTTGCAAATAATTGGTGTTAACATACAATACCTATATTAATTAAATAATTTAAAGAAAGATGTTTGATGAATATAATTTTAGCTTTAGATATTGGAACAAGCAAGATTGCGGCGGTGGCGTTTGATTGCAGTAGTCATGAGACTATTGCTGTTGTATCTGCTGTAAATCAATCAACAGTTGGTAGACTGCCTGATGGTCGGCATGAACAATCTCCGGAAATTATTTTTAAACAATGCTTGGAACTCTTGCGGGAACTCACGAACTCTAATAAATTCACTGTTGATACGGTAAAGGCAGTGACTTTTTCTGGTCAAATGCATGGAGTGTTGCTGGTTGACGAAGATTTAAAGCCTGTGACAAATCTGATTACTTGGTGCGATCAGCGTGCAGTGGAACTGACCACAAACATAAGTCGCAGTGATTGGCCTGTTAACCGTACAGGATGTTATTTACATCCCGGCTATGGCGGCGCTACTTTAGCGGTGTTGGCATTAGAGAATCAAATACCTTTTGGATCAACTGCTTTGACGATTGCTGATTATGTTGCTGCAAAATTGTGTGGAATTGTTGCTACTGAACCTACCCATGCAGCCAGTTGGGGAATTATGGATATTCGAAATAACGAGTGGGATATGGAAATCATTAAACGTTTGCAAATACCACCTGAAGTCTTGCCGAAGATTAATAATTCCTCAAGCCTATTGGGAACCATAACTTGTGAGACAGGCTTGCCTCAAACGGTCATGATTTGCTCTCCATTGGGAGATAATCAAGCCAGTTTTATAGGAACCTGTGGGCTGGAAAGTGATATTCTTCTACTTAACATTGGCACTGGAGGACAGATTTCTTTGCCCTGTCAGAATTTTTCTACTCATGAAGGTCTGGAAACGAGACCAATGCCTTTTGGTAATTTTCTATTGGTTGGTGCAAGTTTATGTGGAGGACGCTCTTATGCATTGCTTAAAGATTTCTTTAAAGATACGGTATATAAATTTACTGGCAAGGAACTTGAGGATGGCGAATTATATCAAATCATGGATAAGTTGACACTAGAAACAGAGCAGGCTTTGAGTGTTGACACACGGTTCTCCGGTACTCGGATGAATCCGTTAGATCGTGGATCTATTTCTTCAATTGGAATTGATAACTTTACTCCTGCCGCCTTAAGCTTGGGATTTATGCGTGGAATGATAAAAGAGCTCTGCGGAATGGTGCCGTTGGAGATGCTTAATGATTTTACTAAAGTCATGGCAAGCGGTAATGCTGTACGCAAAAGCCCGTTGGCTCAAGATTTGATTACGGAAGAATTAGGTATTGAATGTGAATTGATTGACAGCAAAGAAGAAGCCGTAACAGGCGCAGCTCTGGCAGCGGCCAAAAGCTTGGAGTTGATATGAGAATATTCGCAAAAGGTTGGAGCAATGGTTTTGATGGTCCTGGACGACGCTTTGTATATTACCTGAAAGGTTGCAATTTTCGTTGTTTTTGGTGTGGTTCTCCTGAAAGCATTTTTCCTGATCCAGAAATATTGTTTTACCCTGACAAAAGCGAATTTGTGGCATCGTGCTGTAACAAAGGAGCCGTGGAGGGTAATCACCTGAAACGCGAGATATGCAGTAACTGTGATACTATGGCATGTGTAAATGTTTGGCATAATCGTGCGTTTGTGCTCGCCGGCACGGAAATATCTAAAAGTGAAATTCTTCAGGACATCGAACAGCGTATGCCAATGGTTGGCACCTCCGGTGGAATTACTTTTAGCGGCGGAGAGCCGACCTTACAATTGGATGAACTGCTTGATATTGCGCAAGAGTTGAAAGCGCGCGGCATAAACTTGATTATCGAGACCAATGCGTCTTCGTCTCGCTTTAAAGAATTATACGACTCATTTGATCTGCTGATATGTGATTTAAAAGCTATTACGCCGGAACTGCATCAACAAATGACCGGAGCGGATAATGATATGATTTTAGAAAACATAAGCGATGCGGTTACTGCTGGTGTAAATATGATTATCAGAGTGCCATTAATAGAAGAATTAAATTTTACAATTTCTGAGCGTGAACGGTTTTACAGGTTTTTCTGTGACATTAAGCCAGCAAAAGTAGAGTTTTTACGTTTGCATCAACTAGGATTTCCTAAATATGAGGCGCTGGGACAGAGTTGTCCGGCAAAGAATTTAAATCCACCGAAAAAGGAAGCGGTGGAAAACTTTTGTGAAAGTTTAAACTCAATTGGAGTAAACGCAACATTATTACATTAAGTAGTGTTCAAAATTGAAAGATGTTTTTAGCCACGGATTCACACTGATAAAACACGGATAAGAAAAGAAAGATTATTTGCAGAATGATTTATAGCAGAATGATTATAAAAAGAATTTTATCGACAGAATCATTTCAATGACAGAATCATTTAAGAAAGAGTTTTAGCCACGAATCAATAAGGTTGCAATTCTGATTACAGCTCCATAGGAGCGACAGAGTATAGCCCCGGGTGTAAACCCGTGGGGATAAGAGAAGAGATTCTCGCACGAAGAGCCCGAAGAAGAAAAAACAAGAATATTTAACCACGGACTCGAGCGTGCGAGAGGGTTTTTAACCATTAATGATAAACAATAGGGTGAAGCAACGAGCTTGCGAGTGGCCTACGCACTGAAAGCACGGAAAAGAAAAGAGAAGAGTTTTGTCCGCAGATTTCGCAGATTAACGCAGATTAAAAAGATTAAAGAAAAAAAAGCGAAGAGTTTTAACGCACTCGACCAACGGAAGAGGGGCTTTAACCATTAAAGATAAACAATAGGGTGAAGCAATGAGTGTAGCGAATGGCCTACTGACGCTAAAGACGCAAAGAAGAAATAATAGATAAGAAAAAGAGATTTAGCCACAAAAAGGCACAAAAAACACAAAAAAGGTCACCGAGTTTACGCTAATTTGCACTAATTGTTTTTGAAAGCATTCCAACAAGTTGGAACAATGGTCTTTTTATAATTGCTCTTATGAAAACAAATTTTCAACTAGCATTATCAAAAATCCCTGTTCGATTGCATCGAATAACTTTAAAAACAGAGAGAACGTAACACGTAGTACGTACAACGTAAGACGAGTTCCTTAGACCTTAGAACTATAAAAGAATTGGTGCAGGCTAGCCTGCAAGCTTTTGACAGAACCTATATTAAACAACGGAGCCAAACATGACATTAAGTAATGGAGTAGAGAAATTAAGAAACTTTAAACGTAGCCAGAAAATACTAAACACTTGGTTTTATGTTCAGGAAATTAAAATGTTTGAACGTGAAGCCATGTTAAAAGAAGGCCTTGAAACAGAAAACGCTTACGGAAATGCAGAACTGCTTTGCCGGGTTGTCGAGAAGATGCCCTTATCTATTCCTGACGGCAGCGCAATTGCCGGTTCACAGGATGGAGCTTTTTCTCCATCGTACGCGCTTATTAATCCAAGTTTTAAGGTTGAAGAGTTTGCTGGGTATTGCGATCCATGCGCGATATATAGTGATGTTACTTTGACTGAAGACTTGACAGGAGAGCGAGTTGAAAAAGTCCGTAAATACTGGAAACAGACCGATTATGTAAGCAAGCTTTATGACATTTCTGAACAATATGAATGTTACACAAAAGAAGTAGCATTTTTCATGGAAACAGTTACCGGACATACAATCCCAGACATGAAACCGTTTCTGAAAAATGGAGTAGCGGCAATGAAGCAAGAGGCTCTTGAGTCCGGTACTGAATATGGCAGAGCAATGGCCCGTAGTTTGGACGCGGTACTAATCCTTACCCGACGTTACCGTGAACTGTCTCAGGACGAAGATATGAAGGCAGTATTGACGAAAGTTCCTGAATTTGGCGCAGAAAGTATGCGGGAAGCGGTTCAAAGTTTTGTTTTGCTGTGGCAGGTGATGGTAATTGAACAATCTCCTAATCCTTACGCATTTTCAGCAGGAAATATCGACCGCATTTTCGAACCTTATTTTAATGATAAAGAGAGTGATGAAGCAGTTGCGCTTATTCGGCATTTATTGTGTTTCTATCAGGTCGGCAACCGCTGCTGGGCGATTTCGCAAAACATTATGGCAGGTGGACGTGATGAACAGGGAAATGATTTAACTTCTCCCATGACCGAAGTGGTGCTGGAAGCCTTTTACCTCAGTAATGACCCGCAGCCAGCTCTTTCTGTCAAAGTTCACGCCGGAACACCGGATGAGATATATGAAAACCTCGGACGTTTTTTCTTTACACCAGGACACTTGACGCCATCGCTTTTCAATGACGATTCGATTTTTCCGATGCTGGAAAAACAGGGAGTTGCTTCCGCTGATTTACCGGATTACTCCATTGCCGGCTGCCAGGAACCGTTGATTATGGGTAAAGCTTCACTCAACACGACCAACACCTGGTTGAACCTCGGCAAAGTATTAGAACTGGCTCTCAACGACGGCAAATCGAGTATTACCGAAGCACAGATTGGCCCGACATGGAAGGAGATTGGCTTGAATAGCGCGGAAGAAGTTTTCAGCAACCCTGAAGAGGTTTTCTTTAAGGTTTTAGATTTTTTGTTGCCTAAGATGGAAAAAGCTGGCAACGCCTGTACAACTTTGCTTGGTGATGAAAAACCTGTACCTTTCACATCTTCGGTTATGGACAGTTTCGATAGTTTCCGGGATATGCGCGATCCTAAAACTCCCGGAGTGCGTTACAATGCCAGCGGTTGCCTTATTCATGGTCTTGGAGTGGTTGTTGATTCTCTGGAGGCTTTGAAAGCGGCAATGGATTCAGGCTTCTGGGCAGCGGATGAAATCAGAGAGGCTCTGGTTTCCGACTTCAAAAACAATGATAAGTTACAGGAGTTTTTGGAATCACAGGTTAAATATGCTAATAATATTGAGAGTCCGGACGAAACCGCGGTAAGAATATCAAGCGCGGTCTGCAAGCGTGTAAGTGCTTTGCGCAATCCTGCAGGCAAGGCATTTCTTGCTGACTGGTCTACTCCGAGCACGCATTTACTTTACGGTTACTGGGTTGGAGCTACTCCTGATGGAAGGCGGGCAAGAACAATGCTGGGATATGGTATCGATCCGCGCCCAGAAGCGGCAGTGAGTGAATTACCTGAACGCTTACTGTCATACAGAAAACTGCCCTATCATCAAATGACTGGCGGCTACGCATCTCATATCGGTATATGCCCGATTGATGCCGAGCTTGAATCCAAAGGACTCTGGATGCGAGATCGAATCATCAAACCTTTATTCCGGCTGGGTGAGAATGTGCCTGAATCTCCTTACTATGTATATTTTAATATTGATACCGCTGAACACCTGCGTACAATTTTGAAGTCGCCGGAAGAATTAGTTCCAAGTGGTGTATATATAATGCGTATTCATGGTACATTTGTGAACTTCCTGGACTTATCTCCAGCAATTCAGGAGGACATAATAGAACGTTTAGATTCAGGAGCAAACGTAGCGTGAAAGGTATTAATAAAACCGATTCTATAAGAACAAAGATTTTCAGGGCTATTCTCAATGGAGACTTTGCACCAGGAGACAAGCTGCCGACTGAACGCGAAATGTCTGAACGCACTGGAACCAGCCGAGTTACGGTAAGACGAGCCTACAAACAGCTTGAACAGAACAATGTATTAGCGCGTGAACACGGGCGCGGAACTTTCGTTGCTAACCATTCTTCTGGAAACAGCAAGGCTTGTAATCAAATTGCTTTACTTACGAACATAAGCGATCATTTTGCGCTTGAGTTTATCCGGGTAATTGAGAGAACTTTATCAGAAAAAGATATTCTCCTAATATTGCGTATAACTGATGAGACCCCGGAAAAAGAAGAATTAGCGGCAATAGACCTGGTTGGTAAAGGTGTGGATAATTTAATAATATGGCCAAGCGGTCATACTTTTCCTGAAAAAACCTTTGAGAGACTGCGGGTTTTAGGCGCTAATATGGTGTTTTTTGATAGGATGGTTCCTGGTGATTATGCGGACTATGTAGGATTGGACAACAACGACGCCATGGACAAACTTTTTGAACAGGCATCAAAATCAGGTTTAAAAAATCCAGTATTTGTTACTCATAGTAATATTCAAATAGATAGTGATATGATGCGATTGCAGGCATTCAACAAAAATTGTGCTGAACGTGGCATTAAAGGAATAATTATCAAGCTTCATTACAAGAATAGCTTACTTCGTCTTCCTGAAAACATTTCTCAAGATAGCACGATTTTTTGTGTGAATGACGCAATGTCTGACAAGCTCAAGCCATTTATTACTAAGCAAATTATCTACAGTATAGACGGATTTATCGATTATGCTGTATCATGTAGGCAACCAATGCAGGAAATGGCTGAACTTGCCGTATCTATGCTTTTGAATCAACAGAAAGAGGGTTCGCGTTGGAAAGCATTACGAAAATATTGTAAAGGAGAATTGGTTAATGTGTGACATTAAATTATTAGATAATCCGGTGTTTTTCGATTCAAATCGTGTATGGCGTTGTTATACCGGTGGTAAACTTCTGGGTGGTTTTCTTGGTAATGATACTACCGTTGACGGAAATTTTCCAGAGGAATGGCTGGCATCCGTTACCCGTGCGGATAACGATGACCATCAACAGTCTCCTGATGAAGGATTATCCAGGATTAGAGGAACTAATGTTCTATTTAGTGAGATTTTAAAGCATTTTCCCTCTGATGCTCTGGGCGGTGCAGCTACTGATGGCATAGAGGTGTTGTGCAAGTTTCTTGATTCAGCAATACGTTTGCCTGTTCAATGCCATCCCGACCGTGAATTTGCCCGCAAATATTGTAATTCAGAATACGGTAAAACCGAATCTTGGCTGATTCTCTCTACCCGTGAAATTAACGGCGAAGCCCCATATATTCTACTCGGATTCAAGCCTGGCGTCAGCGAAACTCAGTTTCGTGCAGCGGTAGAAGCTCAGAATATTGCGACAATGGTGAAATGTTTTCATAAATTTCTCGTAAAGCCCGGGGAAGTATATTTTATCCCAGGACGTATTCCGCATGCGATCGGTCCCGGAATATTATTGCTTGAAGTTCAGGAGCCAACCGATTTGGTGATACAGCCTGAAAAGCATATAGGCGATGTGACTTTAAGCGAGAAACAAATGTGGGGAGAGCTTGACCATGATACTGCATTCTCATGTTTTGATTATAAAGGAGTGTTACCTGAAGAACTGCTCAAGAAACTTAAACTTAAGGCTCAAATAAAAAGACAATATCCAAATGCTGTATTGGAAAACATCATTGGGCCAGAGCATACGGGCTGCTTTCAAGTGGATAAACTCACAATTACAGGTGATTTCGAATTTACCTCTGATTATCCGTGGCATCTGGGAATCGTCACTGCCGGCTCAGGAACAATCTCGGCAAAAGATGAATTTCCAATAAAACGCGGCGACTGTTTTTTTATATCCAATAAGATCAAAACACTGAAATACAATTGTGCTAATGAAACAGCCTCTTTAGAAATCTATCTTATTAGCAAGAAGTAAATAATCACGCTTAAAGGGTGAGGTTTCCTGAAATTCAATAATAAAACAGTGATTTTACTATCATCTCATAGAGGTTTTAAAAAGTAGCTGTTTTTTTTATTACAATTATAGTATATTGCATCATTATGAATAATAAAAAAGCATCTAATACGAATCGTAGCATCTTGCATCAGTTAATGTACTAGGACTTCCTGTTTAATTCATAAACTGCGTATTGACAATTTTAAAATAACAAACAACGAATTTAAAGGATATAAGATTATGAATATAACAAAATGGATTGGTAGTCCTGCTGGAGGGGATATTTGCCTGGCTCCACTATTTCGTAGAGAATTTAATATAGATGGAGATATTAAACATGCACAGGTGAAGATTTGTGGTCTTGGTTACTATGAGATGAGTTTGAATGGTTATAAGGTTGGGGATCATGTTCTCGATCCTATTGTTACACAGTATGATCAACGCGCACGTTATGTGGTTTATGATCTTACCAGTGAGATAGTGCGAGGCAATAATGCAATTGTCGTAATGCTTGGAACAGGCTGGTATGATTGTCATACAATGGAAGTCTGGGATTTTAATACGGCTGGTTGGCGGGATAAGCCAAAGCTTTGGATGGAGTTGGAAGTTGAACTTCAAAATGGTGAGATTCTAAGCATTTGCACTGATACATCTTGGAAAACTGGTGATGGTCCAATTAGGTTTGATGGTCTGCGAAATGGTGAAACCTATGATGCACGCGAAGAACGTTTTGGTTGGGATTCTCCCGGATTCGATGATAGTAGCTGGGCTTTGGCCGTTGTTGTGCCAGGTCCTGGGGGAATATTGCAAGAGCAGACCTCGCCACCATGCAAGGTGATGGATACTATTATGCCTGTTTCCATCAATGAAATTAGAGATGGCGTTGCTGTTTTTGATATTGGGCAGAGCATTGCCGGATGGGTCCAACTGCAAATCAAGGGAAATGCGGGAACTGAAATTGTTTTGCGATATGGCGAGCTTTTGAAGGAAAATGGGGAGGTTGACCAGAAGCATATCGGTCAGTTTATTAAGAGTGGTGAATTCCAGACGGATCGTTATATTATGAAGGGTGAGGATATTGAGATCTGGGAGCCTCGCTTTACTTATCATGGGTTTAGGTATGTACAGGTCGAGGGGCTGCCAGAAAAGGCGACTCTTAATCAGCTGCGTGGTCGAGTTGTTCATACATCCTTTGAGAAGATAGGATCTTTTGAGTGCTCTGACGAAGATATAAATCGTCTACAGGCTGCCACTGAGTGGTCTTATATTGGCAACTTTGTTGGTATACCAACTGATTGCCCGCATCGAGAGAAGAACGGGTGGACAGGGGATGCACAACTTGCAGCAGAAACTGGGCTGATGAATTATGATGCATCGTCATCTTATCGTCAATGGTTGGAGACCATGGCGGATACACAACGACCTAGCGGACAGTTTCCAGGTATTGTTCCTTCCGCAGGATGGGGATACAATTGGGGTAGTGGACCTGCTTGGGATGCTGCATTTATTCTTATTCCATGGTATATCTATCTCTATACAGGAGATAAAACGGCTATTGAGCAGCATTATGACAGCATTAAACGCTACGTCGACTACTGTACCTGTATGGCAACTGAGCATATTGTCTCTTTTGGTCTCGGTGATTGGTGTACGGTTGATAAGGATCGCATGGCGCCGGCCGAACTGACTTCAACTGCCTATTACTATATTTTTGCCAATAAGCTTGCAGATTTTGCAGAACTGATGGGGAACGATCAGGATACCGTTATATACAGAGATCTTGCAGGGAATATTCGTAAAGCTTTCAATACTCATTTCTATAAAGGCGATGGAGTTTATGCAAACGGTGAGATGACTTCTCTCGGCTGCGCACTTTATCAGGGGCTAGTGGATGAAAGAGAACGTGCGATTGTTGTACAACGCCTAGTTGAAATAGTTGTTGCCAATGATGCCAAGGTAGATTTTGGTATTCTGGGTGCCAAGTATGTGCCACGAGCACTAGCTGATAATGGTCACGTTGATCTTGCCTATCGTATGATTACCCAACCAGAATTTCCAGGGTGGGTTAATTGGCTTCGTAGTGGTGCAACGACCTTGTGGGAAAATTGGAACGGCGAGGAATCACAGAACCACATTATGTTTGGCGACATTAGTGCTTGGTTCTACAGCTATTTGGGTGGCATTCAGCCAGACCCAGAGAAACCTGGTTTAAAGCATGTGATCATCGCTCCGCAAATGCTTGCAGAACTCGACTGGGTCAAAGCTCAACATCGTTCACCTTATGGTCTTGTTGAGGTGAACTGGACTCGATCTGGGGGTAACAGTTTGAATATAATGTTGCCAGATGGTGTGACGGCGACGCTTAAACTTGAAGGCAAGCCTTTACAAGAGTTGAGATGTGGGAAACATAATATTGTGTTTGGTTGAGATGGTTGGATTGGGGAGAGGAGCGGAGGAAAGAGGGGAGAAAAGAGCGGAGAAAAGAGCGGAGGAACGTCCAACATCGAACATTCAACGTCCAATTATGAATGGAAGACACTGCCGTGGGCTGGTAAGAATTATGAATGATGAGTTAAGAAAGAGTCATCTTGCATCTCACGTCTCTCATCTTGCTTTTTTAACTAAAAACTTAGAATGAAACTTTTGATAGAACATAATAGAAGGTACTGTCAAAAATTCTATGAGAGAATATGAAAAACAAGAAAATTATAAATTTTCTAATGAGGACGCCGGGGACGTATTAGCTCCTGCCCTGTTTAGGGGAGGTGTCCGAGGACGGAGGGGTTCCTCCTCCCATGTGAACATTGCAGGTTAATGTTCAATTGCAGCTTTAACCGGGAGGGGCATCGTCCCTGATGACCGAAATGAAAGAAAAAAGAGGATAAGACAAAATAGTCTGTATCTCTTTGATTTATAAAAAATTGGGTGCAGGCTCAGCCTGCAAACCTTTGATAGAATATAATAGAAATAAAGGAATAAAAATATGACATTACCAACACCGGAACCACGCCATGAGCGCTTTGAGAAACTTGCCTACGGAATGTTTATTCACTGGGGACTATACTCGCAGTTGGGTAAAGGAGAGTGGATTAGACACATGGAGAATATTCCCAAAGAGGAATATAGTAAGTTAATGGATACTTTCACCGCAAAAGACTTTGATGGGCATCGCATTGCTGCACTTGCCAGAGAAGCGGGCATGAAATACATAACTATTACTACTCGTCATCATGATGGTTTTTCTCTTTATGATACACAAGGACTCTGCGATTTTGATGCACCACATAGTCCTGCTGGTAGAGATTTAATAAAAGATTTTGTTGCTGGTTGCCGAGCTGAGGGAATTTTGCCGGTTTTCTATCACACAACACTCGATTGGTATCAGGAGAGCTTTGAAAAAGATTTTGATGCTTATTTGGAGTATCTACGAAAAAGTGTTGAAGTACTCTGTACTCAGTATGGTGAAATTGGTGGACTATGGTTTGATGGCAACTGGAGTAAGCCAAATGCTGATTGGAAGGAAGACGATCTTTATGGAACAATTCGTAAACATCAGCCAGAGGCGATGATAATAAATAACACTGGACTCGGTGCACGAGGAGACGCAGGCAATCAGGAACTAGATAGTGTTACCTTTGAACAGGGACGACCTTCTGCTCTTAATCGCGAGGGAATGAGCAAGTACTATTGCGCAGAGATGTGCCAGACTATGAATGCTCACTGGGGATTAGGTAGTGAAGACTTTTGTTATATGTCTCCAAAAGAGATAATTGAAAATCTTTGTGCTTGCCGTAAGGTTGGTGCCAACTATCTTCTTAATGTTGGACCGACTGCTACAGGAGCTATTCCTAATTACGAGTCTTCCACCCTGCGGAGAGTGGGAGAGTGGGTTAGTCGTTACGAAGATGCTATCTACAATGGTAAACCAATTGATATTGTGGGTACAGGGTCCGATTTTGCACTTAAGAGCGATAAGTCAACCTACTACTTTATTCATGATTTAGCAATTGCCGGTCACGCTGATACGACAGTAGCTGGTGGTGGAGTTGGACCTAGAGTCTTTGCTAATGTAAAGGAAGCTGTTGATAATATACGTTGGGTTGATAATGGAGAAGATCTTGCCTATACACATAATCAAGACAATGGCTTGTTTGCTTTCGATGCAACTGGGTACTCTTATGGTAGCAATTTTGTTGTTCGGCTTGCTGAGTCTCTGAAATAGAGAGTGACTTAATCAATTAAATTTTGAATTAATTGAAAGTTGAAAATTGTGGAATGCCTTCCGTCGAGATTTATTAAGATAAGTTGAGGACGTTTACAGTTCCTTTACTTAGGGCTCAGAACATATAACTTAGAACTTTACAATAAATAAAGATAAATAATGAAGCAAAAGTTTTTTTCAACCTGTTTGATGGTATTGTTGGTATTATGCGGTAATTGTTTTGGGCAGTCTATTTTGGAGGCTGCACCAATTTTGGAAACCAAAACAACCTTTATGATTGATGGTAGCCCTGATGAATGGCCGATTCCTGCAACTGCATTTCTTAAGTCACGAGTTGGTAATGCCCAGATGCGCTTTGCAGCTGATAGATCTTATTTCTATGCATTTGTAGAGGTGGATGATTCCAGTCCTTTGAAAAATTCTGCAGGTGAGCCGGAAGAGATGTTTAAAGGAGGCGATGCCGTTGTCTTTTATTTTAATGCAACTGGTAGAGAAGGGTACTGGCATGGGCCTCAAAGAATTGCCATGTGTATGCGTAATGGAGAACCGGAGATTTATGTATATAGGGAGAAATCTTTTGGAAAACCTTATAACATGAGAAAACCTTATGTCTTTAAGTCACCCGCAGGTGAAGCAAAGTTTGATTTTGTGGCCCCATTTGATGATAAATATTCTAGGAAGGGACCATCGTTTGCCTTTAAACAGCATGGAAATAGAGGCTATAGCTTAGAAGTGCGTCTTCCGTGGGATGCCTTGCGAACAGGCAAAACTGCATTAACTGGTTTTGATGCTCAAGTTGTTTTTTCAAATCCGGCAGGAAATGAAAATGTTGGAGCCGCATGGCTTTTTGCAACAGAAGGTCCTGGAATGACAACAGAGGATTTACCTACTGAAGCAAGACTTTATCCTGACACATGGGGAAAACTTGATTTTGTTAAACAAATCCCAGTATCTTCAACTGGTAGTTTTTCCAAGTTTGAAAAGATAATTGGTGGAACATATCTTGATGTTAAATTGCCTCGAACTGGATTTTTAACAATCAATATTACCGATAAAGATGGTTGGATACTACGTGAACTTGTTATGGCAAAAAAATATAAAGCAGGCAAGCACTCTATACATTGGGATGGTCGTGATAGGTATGGAGAACCATTGTCTCCTGGTACTTACAAATGGAAAGCTATTTTGTTTGATCCAATGAGAACAAAATTTATGGGAAGTGTAGGCAATTCAGGTAGACCACCTTATAGAACACCTGATGGTTTAGGTTCAATGGGGGGACAGCATGGTAGCTGGAAAACTTTGGCTATAGATGATGGCGGGGTTTATATGGGGAATGCATTTAGAGAAGGTCCTCCGGTTATGCGTAAGATTAATGCAGATACAGGAGTAGCTTTGTGGCATTGTTCTTCAGCAGGCGTTGTTAGAGGTATTGCTGCTGCTGAAGGCATGGCCTGTTTTATAAACAAATCAGGAAGTTGGGGTAGAGATGAATATCAAGTAATACGCCTTAATCCCGATACAGGACGTGAGATAAGAATGGGAGACGGACCCGCTAGAGTCTCGTTAGACAAAGATCTGAAAGAAATAGGAGATCTTGCTATTGTAGGTGGAGTTGCCTGGTTCTCCTTGCCTCAAAAGAATGTGGTTGGTTCTGTGAATCTTAATACAGGTAAAAAAGGTAAAGAACTTAAAATCACCTCTCCTTTAGGTATTGCAAAGAAAGATCAAAGAACTCTACTTGTTTGTTCTGAGAATAATATTTTGGCAGTGGATACTACAACAGGTGCAACTAAAATCATTATGAAGGGATTAGATTTTCCAAGGGCAGTTTCTCTTGATAATCAGGGAAATATGTACATTTCAGAATTGGGCAGTACTCAGATGATTCGAAAGGTCTCTCCAGATGGAAGAAAAACACTTGATCAGTTTGGCAAAAAGGGTGGAAAATCCAATCAGCAGATTCCGTATGAACCTACAAGTTTTAGAAATGTTACCGATATTGTTGTTGGAAAAGATGGAAACATATGGCTGGCAGAATCAGATTCTTTAGTAAAACGTTTTGTTAAGTTGGATTCTAAAGGTAAGTGGCTTGAAGATTTTTATGGACCTGTTGCCTATAATACCTTTGGACCTGATCTTGATGATTTAAGTCGTGTGTATTATACTATTGGTGGTGGTAATTTTATTGAAACCAAGGTTAATTATGAACAGTATCAGAAAAACCCATTAGATCCTGCAAAAGGTTGGCAGGTAAAGGCTATTCATGATCTTGGGCTTGGTGCAGATGGAAAAAGTGTCAATGAACAGATGAAAACAGTAGCATCTAAAAGCTATGGTCATGTATATGCCTTTAAAGCAAACAATGGTAACCGTTATATGTTTAGACCATCTAAGCACAATAGAGCTGTTGGTCACGACGGTGCTGGTTTGTGGATTGAAAAGAGTGGAAAATGGGTTCCATGTGCATTTGTTTCAAAAAATACCGAGAAAGTGCCTTCCTGGACAGACAAAAATGGAGATGGTCTGATTCAGTCTAGCGAAGAGTACATAAATATGGAACCAGTTGGAGAGATATCATGGATGGACAAAGACTTTACGCTTGACGGCTTTAAAGGAAGACTATCTGTTGGTTCAACTCCTGGAGGTGTACCCAGTTATGTCGCAGGAAAATACAATCCATACCTTGCCGAAGGTGAAGATGATCATCTGGATTCAGGTTGGACATTCTTTTCAAAAGAGCAGGATGGTTCTATATATTATATTCTTAATCATGGTCCTCATCGCCATATGGGTTTCTGGGATAGAGCCACAGAAAATCGTCTTATTAAAGTTAAGGATGGAAAAGTACAATGGATTTCAGGTAAACATAAAGCAAGCCCTGGTTTTACTGATTTCAGTACATGTTCTAGTGTACCAGGTTCTCTAGATGGAATTGTTCTTGTTGGTAATGTTGAGCCATGCAACTACATTGCTTATACCGAAGATGGATTCGTACTTGGGGATATTATGGTTAATGAAGAGGGATGGCATGAGAACTATCAACCATATACAATTAATATTGAAAGCTTTACAGGGCTATATGTTAAAGATCCTAAGACAGGTAAGAATGTTTTGTTTACAGTTTCAAGTGGAGACGACCGTATTCTTGAGGTTATTGGACCTAAAAAGGTCAAAAGATTTCAAGGAACCGTTAAGCTTGCCAAAGTTTCTCCAGCGAAAGCAGAAAGTTTGGTAATACCATATTCAACATGGTATGGTAATACCACTCGTTTTATGGGAGTAAATGGCACAGATACAGAGTGGAACCCTAAGATAAAAGCTATATCAATAATGAATGGCGAACAGGTTGTAGCAGATGTAAAACTTCGTCGAGATGCTGGAGAATTATATTTGTATACTTCAGTTAATGATAAAGATATGAAGGTTGGAGATGGTTTGAAAGTCATAATATCTGGTTCAGCTTCCACAAGAGGATATGCTCTACTACTTACTTTGGATAGAGATAAAGAGGGAAAATGGATATGCAAACCTAGATTCTCTAAAAATGGCAAAGAGGTTGCTGATCCTAAGATTACAGCAGCTGTAAGATTGAGGTGGGAAGGTCTTGGTTATCGTATAGAAGCTGGAATTCCGCTTTCACTTATGTCAGATCTTTCTGAGAACAAGGAACTCACGTTTAAGCGTAAGCCAAAAAAGAAGAATGATTCTAGTACTTTTACAGAGGTTCGCCTTGACTTAAAAGCTCCTGTCTACATAAACATGCAGGTTGTGGGCGCTGATAATCCTGGTGTTTTGTCTAAAGGTTCTATGGTGAAAGCGTTGGTTGAGTAGGGGACATGAAAAACTGTAAATGGTAAAGGGTAAATGGTAAACGATGGTGTTGCTCCGTAGGCATGATTCAATTACGAATTAAAAATTAAGAAGTCAAGAGAAGGATTCTCTCGCACGGAGGCACAGATTACACAGGGCTTCCTGTTCAATTCATAACTAGTGTATTATTAAGATTTTATCCTATACCTAACACATTAGAAGTGCAAGGTCTTTGGTATGTTTTGCCAAAAAAGATTGCAGATGAATTTTAATATAAAGTTCATACAATTATGACTTTGTAATGCTATAATACCTAACCTTTTGCCATGCAACACAGTACCTTTAGCACACTAAAGGCGAAAGTGTCTTATGACAAAATCTTAGGCATTCTAGCATTAAACAGTAAGCCCTAGTTAGTAGGTGAAATTGGCATTTGGGTCGGTCGAGCCGGGTGCTGTTCCGCCGGAGTCGCCGTTGATGGCACCGCAGATCGTGGCCTGCACTACCAGACAGACATTGCCTGCCACAACATCCCAGTTTAGCGTATTGTCCGAGCAGGTATTGCGTACGATAAAGTTGCCCGCAGCACTCACACGGATACCCCAGTCGTTGTCGGTCATATTGTTGTTCTCGATGCGGTTGTTGTCTCCATAGGCGTAAATACCCTCGAGATTGTTATCCGCCATGCAGCGAGTCACATGACCATCTTCGTCAAGCTGAATTCCGCTCAACGCATTGTTTTTAACGGTACAATCCGTGACTGTGCAGTTGTAATATGCAGCGATGCCGGATGTGTCGTTTTCATACGCTGAGCAGCCAGAGATCGTGCAGCCTGTGAACGTATTGATGCCTATCCATCCGTTGTTGTTCGCCGCGCAATCCGAGATCGTGCAGCCGGAGAACGCGTAGATGCCGGATGCGCCATTTTCGTACGCTGAGCATTCGGAGATTATGCCAGCGCCCGCACTGATGCCGTTACTACCGTTTTCGTACGCTGAGCATTCGGAGATTATGCCACCGTCTTCTGCATTGATGCCCATAGCGCCGTTGCCGTACGCCGTACAACTGGAGATGGTGTAGCCGCTGTCTGTCATGATTCCGGTATAGTAGTTTTCGTACGCAGTGCAGCCGGAGATCGTGGAACCTTTGCCTGTACAGATTCCGTAAGAGTTGGTTGCGGCCTGCAGATCGTGGAGGATGGCGGTTTTGCCGTAGGCACAGATACCACATGTGGATAAGCCTTCCCAGTGTACGAGTTTGCCATTGAAGACGTGCAGGTTGCGGTAGTCGGTGTTTTGGTATATTCCGTGCCCGCTGTTGGCTCCAGGGCCGATCAGGGTGTGACCGGCCATGTCGATTGTGATATCGTCGGCGGCGACGGTAATGCCGTCTGTATCGGTCATCGTTGTTGAGAGAGTTCCTGCTAATGTGACCGAACAAGGCCATTCAAGCGTCTCGGGAATCTCACAGAGCAGCAGGTTGAGCTGGTTGCCGTCGTCGACGTCATAGTTATCTGTGTTGCCTTTAACGATGTTACCGGCCACATAACTGCCCGTGCCGAAGAGGACCAGTCCGTCGTCTCCGCTGTCTTCGATTACGTTGTCTACTATGCGCGAACCTTGATAGGCGACTAGTCCGTCGAAGGAGGTGTTTACAATCCGGCAGTTGCATACCTCTAATCGTCCTATACTGGAGCTTAGAATGCCAAAAAAGCCACAGTTTTGCACTAGGACATTTTCAACCTTGCAGTCCGCGCCAATGTAGAGTCCGCATAAGGAGCAGTCGCTGACTGTTAGATTTTCGAAGCGACTGTTGCTGTCGCGTAGTTGGTTTGCGTTCAGCCCCGTGGAAGCACCGGTAAGAATACCGTTGCGAATCACTAGATTTTTTTGATTCACGGGAATGTCGATGGCATAGTTGCCACTGCTTGGGTCGATTGTGAATCCCATCAGATCCACCGTCACGTTGTCGGCACTGATGGTCAGGGTTTGAGTCATGTTTGTCTGCAGTACATACGATCCGCTTGTGCTTATTGTGAAGGTTGATGAGCCTCCTGGAATAGGGATCCGCGGTTCTGCTGCCGAGGACGCATCGTAGATCTCTGTCAAGGTATGCATCGTCGATCCGGGTGCAGCTGGCGGTGTCAAGTCACCCGCCCATGTCGTGCATGTGAATAGCATTACTGTTAATATAGTTCCTGTTACCGACCATCTTATTTTCTTCATAGTTTTGTCTCCATTTATTTGGTTCTTTATAGTTTTGCTATCTAATTTTAGACTTTTTACTTTTTGATTCATGGTGTCACCGTCACGTTCACGCTGTAGAATGCCTGTTCTGCCGTGTTTGTGTCCTGCATTGTTTTTTCTCCTGCTGTTGCATACGCTACCGAGACTTCTCCCGTAACGTTACTCCAGCTTCCTTCTGTTAAATTTTCGCACCATGTCAACGTGTAGTAGCGTCGTGTCGAGGCAGGCGTGAATGCCACATTCATCCCCGCTGGTGCATTGGATATTGTTGTTATTCGCAGATAGTCGCCTACAACGTTCGGATCGGTGTCCATGACGTATTTCTTCCATGCTTCTACACCGTCTCCGGCGTCATAGTTCTCAGTCACGCTGTAGAAGTTTAGCCACCAATTTGGCGTGCCTTGAGTCTGAGTGTCGAAGGCAAGTGTTCGTACTCCGTAGTCCGGCGACGTTCCATTGAATTTCAGCCACCCAATGTTCTCTCCCCACGCATAGCCGGAGAAATCACCGTTGGCCGGATTGATTGCCGCATCGCACTGTGTGGCACCAAAATTGATCCAGCCGACATTCTCACCCCAGGCATAGCCAGAAAGTTTGCCGTCGTTTGCGAGGTTTACACCCCAGTTGTTGCCTGTGATGTTGGCGTAGGGGCCGCCTCCGGCACAGCCCATCACGATCCACCCGATGTTCTCCCCCCAGGCATAGCCCGAGAGCCAGCCGCCCGTCTCTTCGTAGTAGTGGACTGTCACCTCGTGATTCGTCGGTGCTGCATTTATCCATCCGACATTCTCGCCCCAGGCATATTTGTCTGCAGGGTCGGTTCCGGTATTGTCAGCCAGTGCCACAAGCGTGGCTACCAGTAGCATGGCAATTCCCCATTTGATTATGTGCATAGTCGTTCTCCTTTTCGCTTTATATTTTCATTGTCAACAATTATTATAAAAATATTTATAAATAATTTTAATATTTGTTAATAATCTCAAAAGTGATCTTTTCACCTTTGATTGGTGACGATAGAGTAATAATAGCTAATAAATGTATAATTCAATCTGAAAAACCTAATATTACAGTATTATTATCAAATTTGATTCTATTCTACGATATTTTCATAAAAAACCCAAGTTTTATTTTCAAAAAAGTGATGAGATTCGTAATTGACCACCGGCAACCGCGCTAGCTTTTCAAGCTACGACCAGGCACGGCAGATTTCACAGATTAAAAGGATTAAGAAAGATATTTAACCACGGAAATGCAAAAGACGCAAAGAATATAATAAAAATCAGAAAGTTGGTGGTTGATGTTTTGTTTTGCAACATGTTTAGAATAAGAGTGTTGTAAAAGTTTTCAAAAATAATCGATCATAAGAAACAAGAAAGTGATGGGTTGTAGTATACATCACTTGTTTTTGATAAGATTCACGATTCAAAACAGGATGTGTGTTTAATAGCTTTGAGTTCGGGGAATATTTCCCTGCTCGCAGAGCCGAGGAATTCAACTTCTATGAAACGACAAGTTTAATCACAGAGTTACGTATTTTGGCTCTATTATTTGCATTTAAATTTACACTTTTTATTCTGTATAAAAGTACACACTCTTATTGACAGTGCCCGGCCTTTATTTTACAGAGCCCGTTATTGACGGAAATGCTGAAATAGAATATACTAGCCAACTTTTAATTGATTATGGAAAAAAACTTCTCTAAAGAATCAAAAGTCTACTTGGTAGTGAGATTTGCTAACAAAAAAATAAAAAGGCCTTCGTGAAAAAAAACTTCAATAATTTTCCATTTGCTCCTAAAAAATGGCCGTTTTTTTATGGTTGGGCAATTCTTCTCTTCAGTTCGGTTGGAGTTCTAATGAGTATGCCGGGACAAACAATGGGCGTATCTGCTTTTACTGAACACTTAATAAAATCATTGGGAATATCTCGTTCTGAATTGGCTTTAGCATATATGTTGGGAACATTGACAAGTTCATTTATATTACCATACGCAGGTAAAGTTTATGATAAGATAGGAGCCAGAGTTATGGCTTTTGCTGCTTCTGTAGGCATGGGATTGACTCTTGTAATATTGAGCTTTTCCGATAGATTTGCCGTTGGACTTAGCTCCTTTAGTGTGATTGTAATGATGTTTTTCGGCTTCCTTATGTTGAGGTTCTGGGGACAGGGTGTCCTTACTCTGAGCTGTCGTAATATGTTGGTGAAGTGGTTTGAGCATAAACGTGGGCTGGTCACCGGTTTGAGTGGACCAGTTGTTTCTTTGGGGTTTTCAGCTACTCCAATAGCTTTAAATTATTTAATTACTAAACAAGGTTGGCAAAATACCTGGTTGATTTTCGGTATAATCTCAATTCTCGTTTTTAGTTTGTTGGTACTTGTTTTTTTCCGTGACAATCCGGAAGATTGTGGTTTGCTGCCGGATGGAGTTCATGCGGATGACGCTGCTGCTAAAAAAGAATCTATAGCTATTCGACAATATACTGCTTCTGAGGCAAAAAGAACTTTCCCCTTCTGGATAATTGGTTTGTCACTTGCGCTTAGCGGATTTTGTTTTACAGCAGTTCCATTTCATATTGTTTCAATCTTCAAACTGGCAGGCATGAGCAAAACAATAGCGTTTTCGATTTTCTTTTATTCATCTTGTATATCAATTAGCTTGAACCTTGTTTTCGGATATATTTCTGACAAAATAAATATTAAATACTTGCTTTATATCATGTTGACAGGTTTTATCATAAGTACTCTCTCTCTGGCTTTTCTGGCGCCTGGATTTACTTTTGTTACTATGTTTATCGGAATGGGGCTTAGTGGTGGTTTATTTGGCATTTTGACCAATGTTCCCTTTCCGCGTTTCTATGGGCGCACCCACATTGGAGCAATCAATGGTTTTATTATGAGTATGATGGTCTTTTCCAGCGCCATCGGTCCATGGTTCTTCAGTAAGATTCTCGACTTCAGCGGCAGTTACCGCTATGCGGCTCTAACATGCACCGCATGCGCGATTATTCTTCTAATATGTTCATTTAAAGTAAAAAATCCGCAGAGGCAAGGGGGACGCAGAGAATAAATGTGTTAACCATACAAACTGTGACAGAACCATAATTTTTAATAATTGAGGACTAAGGACTTAGTGACCAAGGACTAAAAGATGCCATGATTAGGTTAAAAACATTGACAGTTATACCGCATGCAGGGATTTGCTGCTGAAATTTGGATCGCATGTCAGGTTCAAACCCAATTTACGAAGACCGGATTCATCTCCTGGAGTAGGCATGTGACTTATATGCATTTCGCAGTTTGACAATTTATGCAACTGTTTAATTGCAGCTTTCACCATTGGATTTGACGTAGCACTCACACTCAACGCAACTAAGGTTTCCTCAAGGTTTAGACTTGCTTGATTGATTTGTAGAATCTCTAACTTCATAGAACTCACAGAATTAACAACAATAGGGTCAAGAAGATCAATGTCATCAGGAATTTTTGCCAACTCCTTTATTGCATTTAGAACTGCAGCAGAGGCTGCGTGAAGCAGGTGCGAGTTTCTTCCAGTAACAATATTATCATCGGGCAGCATAATTGCGGCACCACAATATATACCATCATTGCCTTTTCCGACAGTTTCAGCTGTATCAGCAGCTTGTCTTGCTGGGCACACAACAAGCCTATCTGTCTCTTTGCAATTAAGTTGTTCCATTAACATAAGTACTCGGTTAACGGTATCTATTTCTGTTAAACCCATTTTATATTCGCATCTATATCTGAAAAGTCTTCGGATAACTTCTTGTGTAGAGGCCTCTTTTACCACCTCATCATCACATATTGCAAAGCCAGCACGATTTACTCCCATATCAGTAGGAGATTTATATACATCGGCATCTCCCATAATCTTACGAAGTATATGCTTTACAACAGGAAAAATTTCAACATCACGGTTATAGTTAATAGAAGTTTCACCATATGCTTCCAAATGAAATGGATCAATCTGATTGAAATCTGCAAGATCGGCAGTTGCTGCCTCATAGGCAATGTTTACTTGGTGTTTTAGCGGAAGACTCCAAATTGGAAAAGTCTCAAATTTTGCATATCCAGCTGGAACACCCTTCTCATGTTCATGATATACTTGCGATAAACAAGTAGCCATTTTACCACTTCCTGGACCAGGAGCAGTTAGTACCACGATAGGACGACTTGTCTCGATGTATGGATTTGCACCGTAACCAGATGGACTTACAATCTTTTGAATATCAGTAGGGTAACCTTTTATTGCACTATGCTTGTATACACGAATATTATTTTGTTCCAGACGACGAATGAATGTGTCGACAGTCGCTTGCCCGTTGTACCTGGTGACGACAACGTTTTCTACCAAAATATCTCTAGCGCGGAGGCCATCAATAAGACGTAGAACATCCACGTCGTATGTAATACCAAAGTCAGCTCTTGTTTTTCTTCGTTCAATATCTCCGGCATATACACATATAATGATTTCAGCCTTTTCCTTAAGTCTTTCCAGTAGTCTTATTTTTACATTTGGGTCAAAGCCGGGCAATATCCGTGCTGCATGAAAATCATGTATAAGTTTGCCTCCAAACTCTAAATAAAGTTTATTATTAAATTTTGCAGCACGTTCTATTATATAAGCTGACTGTTCATTTAGATATTTTTCATTGTCAAAGCCAATTTTTTTCATATAAAATCCATAAGTTTAAGTTTTATAGCTAATTTATTTTCTTCATGAATTAGCATTTTATCACTTCACAAAAAGAGTTGCAACTTAAAACAACAACAACTCTTTCATTACTCTAACACGATAAAGATAATTCATGCTATAGTATTGCGGATTTGTAAGAAAATGTTGTTTTCCATTACTATTTATTGACATTATTCAAGGATGTTGATATTTTTTGAAGAAATAATGATTAATTATGAATTATTTTTTTTGAATGCATTCGGCGTATTAAGTGGTGAAAACCACTTTTTACATATATAATATGAAATCTAAAAAGCGAAGAAAATGAGTACAAACATGCGGAATGAAGAAGAACTTGATGCGGAGCTATCACGTCCAGGCGAAGCATTGGTGAAGATGATGAAGCGTCTTGACGGGGATATAGTGATCCTAGGCATTGGTGGTAAGATGGGACTGACTCTTGGTCGTATGGCGGCAGAGGCTGTTGAGCAATCAGGAAAACAAAGGCGTGTCATAGGAGTCTCTCGGTTTTCAGATGAGACTGCAAGGCTGTGGCTTGAAGCCCATGGCGTCGAGACAATCAGTTGTGACCTTTTGGATGCAGAAGCTGTTGCTACTCTACCTGATGCTGCAAATGTAATTTTTATGGTTGGTCGAAAATTTGGTACAGCTGGATCAGAGGCTATGACTTGGGGTGTTAATATGGTTACATCTGCTAATGCAGCTCGACGCTATGCACAAAGTAAGATGGTAGTGTTTAGTACTGGATGTGTGTACCCTCTTGCGGATGTAACAAGTGGTGGATGCCTAGAGACAACTCCGCCAAGTCCGGTAGGTGAGTATTCGCAGTCCTGCCTCGGACGAGAACGTATATTTCAATATTTTTGTGAAATACAACAGACTCCAATGTCTATTTACCGACTAAACTATTCTATCGATCTTCGTTATGGAGTTATGCATGATATTGCAAGGTGGATATGGGAAGAAAAGCCGGTTCCACTTAACGTCCCTGTGTTTAATTGTATATGGCAACGCGATGCAAATGAAAGAGCATTACTTTGCTTAGAGCATTGCACTGTACCAGCCAATATTTTGAATGTCACAGGATCTGAAACACTGCAGGTTAAAGAGGTGGCAGAAAAATTTGCCAAGCATCTTAATAAACCTGTTAATTTTTCCGGCACACCAGGTTCTAAAGCATACTTATCGGATGCTACAGAGTCTATTCGTCGCTTTGGCTCGCCAAACATGTCGGTGGAAGCTATGATTGAAGAGACTGCCGGTTGGATTAAAAATGGCGGCATAACCCTAAACAAACCTACTCATTTTGAAGTTAGCAATGGAGAATACTAATGAATAAAAACGATATACCTATAGAACTACGTCAACGTTTAGCTAATGGTTGTGCAATTCCTGCCCATCCTCTAGCCTTAGACAGTAATCGAAAATTGAGCGAACGGCACCAATGTGGACTAACGCGTTACTACTGTGATGCAGGTTCAGGTGGTATTGCCGTTGGAGTTCATTCCACCCAATTCGAAATTCGTGATCCTGAAATTGGACTCTACGAGCCTGTGTTAGAACTTGCTTCTAGGACGATGGATGATTGGACTGCATCAAGTGGTAGAACTATGCTGAAAATTGCAGGAGTAAGTGGTCTTACTCAACAAGCTGTAGGGGAAGCAGAAATTGCAGCTAACCATGGCTATCACGCCTGCCTGCTTGCCTTACGAGATCTCAATGGTGAATCGCCAGAGGTTATTCTTGAACATTGTCGAACCGTTGCTCAGACTATGCCGTTGATTGGGTTTTATCTGCAACCAGCTGTTGGTGGAATGCGCCTGCCTGTAAGTTTTTGGAGAGAGTTTGCAAAAATTGATAACGTTATTGCAATAAAGCTTGCCCCTTTTAATAGATATCAGACTTTTGATGTTGTACGTGCTGTCTGCGAAGCTGGTCGAGAAAAAGAAGTAACGCTTTATACTGGAAACGATGACACAATTATTTTTGATCTTGTTTCGGAGTATAAAATTGCAGTAGGAAATGGTCATCGTAATGTTGGTATGGCTGGTGGACTGCTTGGACACTGGGGTGTATGGACTAAACGTGCGGTTGGACAGCTTGATCTAATTAAGGAATGGCGAGCTACAGGTGAACCATTACCACGAGAACTCTTAGTTCTTGCTCAAGAAGTGACAGATGCCAATGCTGCATTTTTTGATCCCGCTAACAATTTTTCTGGTTGCCTTGCTGGCATTAATGAGGTATTACGCCGTAGAGGCCAAGTGCCAAGTAGTGTATGTCTTAACCCGAAAGAGAAACTCTCTAAGGGGCAGGCAGAGGAAATTGACCGAGTACAAGCAGCCTATCCGCATCTAAATGATGATGCCTTTGTAGCAGAAAACCTAGATAGGTGGTTGTCATGACCGCATGTGAGTTGCTTGCAGAACTTGTGCGTTGTCCTAGTGTAAATCCTGGCGATCTTAAAACTTTTGAATCTCCGTATGGCGAGGCTAAACTTGTTGAATTTTTGGCTGGATATCTCAAAAAACTGGGTGGAGATGTTTGCATAGAGGAAGTCCTTCCTAATCGTCCAAATATGTGGGCTCACTTTAAAGGGCGAGATTCTAGCCGAACAATACTTCTTGATGTTCATACAGATACCGTTAGTCATTTGAATATGGTTATTAAGCCTTTTGATGCTGAAGTTCGAAATGGACGCTTATATGGACGTGGTGCATGTGATACCAAAGGTCCTATGGCAGCAATGCTCTTAGCTTTAGAATCAGCATTGTCCAACGAAGGCCTTGCATACGATGTTATTTTCTCGGCAACGTGTAACGAAGAGAATGGGGGAGCTGGAGCTAAAAAACTAGTGGAGTCAGTAAAGGCAGACTTTACTATAATCGGAGAACCAACCGAGTTGAAGCTGGTTACTCGTCACAAGGGGGTAATGAGAGCAGACATTACCGTGCATGGCAAAGCCACTCACAGTTCCACACCCGAACTCGGATGTAATGCAATTTACACTGCCAATCGTATAGTATCAGCTCTTGAAGTTTTGGGTAATAATCTTAATAGTAAAATCCCAGATCCTGTATTGGGTAATGCGACCTTGGCAGTGGTACAAATTAAGGGTGGTACTGCAAGCAACATTATTCCTGATTTTTGTACCATTCAGATTGACCGTCGCCTTATGCCGGGTGAAGATGTTAATACTGTAAAGAAATCAATTGAATCTGTTATATTTGATGCTGTAGCAGGTACTATTAAGTCGCCACCAGAAATAACTTGGACTCAGTTCTATCCTTCTATGGAAACCCATGACAGTTTACCAGACCTTATTGCATTAGATGTCGCGCTCAAATCCTTAACTGGCAGCGCAACGTATGATGCCGTGGCATATGCCACCAATGGTGGATTTTATGCTCAAGCTGGTATTCCTTGCGTAGTGTTTGGTCCTGGTAGTATTGCTGATGCCCACACCAATAATGAATCAATTGACCTAAAAGAAATTGAGACAGCTGCAAAAGTCCTACATAATTTTCTCGTAGCTGGTTTTAATTCTTAATTGGGGCTTACTGTTTAATACAAAGATGGGTCTCAATAAGTACCACATACGGAGTGCCAAGCTAAGCTGGTGCAAACAAGCTGGACAATCCAGCCCGTGTAAAGGCTAACCACCAGCACGGAATATAACCACACGGTCGTGGAGGTAACAAAGCGGTCGAAGCTGTGGAAGTAGCGGTTCATCAGCCACAATGCGAAACGTGTGAAGGTTGTTAGCCCCGTTATGTAAATTAATGCAATGGGCCAGGGAGTCGTAATTCCTAAAGCCAGAATTTCTTGCTCGCAAAAGGTGAGAGTAAGAAGACATTGTCGGGGTCTCTAGACCGTAGCGGGTGAATGAACTGTTTGTATCGGAACTTGGGAGAACCTAAACTTTCCGAGGAAGTCACAGAAGGAACCGAAGAGGGGACGATGTGATATGTAGTTTAGGTAGTCGGACTATCTTGTAGTAGAGGAGTAAACAGGGTAACGCCTGTTGAGAGCAATAAGGCTCACTCGAAGGGGATGGCATTTTATTGTAAAGGAAAAGGGAGACTATGCCAGACTCTGATCTGGAACAACAGAATATAAACTTTTCCTTATATCGGAACATGCAAAGAGAGATAAAAACATGCAGGTTGTGAGCCTAGCTCATCTGATGAATGTGGATTTTCTCAGAAAGATTTTCGGGAGTCTTAACAGGAATAAGCACCGGGACTGGATAATTTCTATACAGGATATCTGTGTAACGTGAAATAAAATGAAGAGCCGGATGTGGGAGATCTACAAGTCCGGTTCTGTGAGGGGCATTGAAGTTCTCTTCTTATGATTTAAATATAGTGGCACTCCACATACCGAAAGGGTGGAGAAACGGAGAAAACAAACCAAATCTAAGGGAAGAAAACCATATTATGCCTACTCGACAAAATTATTAAGAAAACAATTGTCTTTTTGTTGTGAATGTTTTATAATAAATGACAATTCTATTATATGTTTGGAGTATTAACAAACTAAAGGAGGGTGGAGAGGGTGAACCAAGCCAGTTTTACAAAAGAAACATCTGAAGAACACGATAACTTTAAAAATTTATTTAAT
>Ga0307987_1000302_pt1 | contig 29601 bp, 26 predicted proteins | sample EllFjometagen181_FD_203157 | JGI IMG/M metagenome (GOLD analysis project Ga0307987, IMG submission 203157) | Marine microbial communities from Ellis Fjord, Antarctic Ocean - #181 | ecosystem: Environmental > Aquatic > Marine > Unclassified | place: Southern Ocean | collected 2014-10-08 | reverse complement strand
ATTCATTCTGCAACTGAACACATGAATAATATTCATTATATCTTCTACCATCTCCTGTTCATCTGTTTTAGTTTCATCATTGATAATTTCGATTGAGACGTTATGCAACTCACAAACATACTCAATCAATTCAAAGCCAAATCTTACCAGACGATCTTTGTGCATAATGCAAATAGTTTCTATTCTATTTGTGATAATCAATTTTAAGAGTTCTTTCAAGCCTGTTTTCTTGTAATTGATTCCGCTTCCGATATCTGAAATAATTTTAAAAGGCATGCCTTTTCCTGCTAAAAACAACTCCAGAATCTGGCACTGTCGGTTTAAATCATCTTCCTGATGTTTTGATGAGACTCTTATATAGCCAATATTAATCTTTTCTTTTATTTCTCTTTTTTGCAATAGACGAACCAATTGTGCTTCGCTATAATATCTGTGCTTGCCATCGCTTACAAAAGCTGGTTTCAAGATTCCTTTTTTATCCCAATCTCTTAAGGTTTGAGCAGTCATTCCAATTTTTTTAGCAAATTTACTTATAGAATACATAAAACACCTCCTTATATAGAAGGTATCAAAAATAATAAGAATCGTAAATAGTTTTTTATAATTTTTTACATATATTTTCTAACAGTTCGTTACCCTTATTATCACGTTTCTTGAATAGCCGCTGCCTCCAGCTCCGCCAAGAGTGTCATCAGATCCAGATCATACTTTTTTACCATCTCCTGGATGGGTTCAAAAAGGGCATTGCAGCAAATACATTCCCCGGCAAGGGCATCATATCGCTTGAAGGCCGCCTGGGTCTCTTTCCAGGTAGACACCGTGTCCAATACCGTCATTTTTGAAGAAATCAGTCGTTTTCGGGAATTCTCATTCTCATTTTCAGGATTTTCATTAAATTTATTCATTTTCAAGCATCCTTATGAATGAGTCCTAAATAAGTTGTCCAATTGTGCGTTTAGTGCTTGCCTATAAATTATTTGTACATTTTTATCGGCCACAACGCTGTGATTACAGTTCCTAAGTACCCGAGCATATATTCTTCAAGGTAAAGTCCAGAAATATCAACGATATATATTCATTGAATACGGAAAAACATATGTGTGGGTACTTATGAAGCATTATTGTTCAAGTTATTTATGGACGACGACTTAGCGTTTAGGGGACAGTTTCTTAAATCTGTCCCCGTCTCCGCAAATGGAAAAGTTATTTGGGACTCAGTCCTTAATATGAGGGGATTTTAACACCTCAGTCAAGGCCCTGGGAATCTGCCGGATGATTTCAATCACCTGGGTGGCGGGCGTGGGATGGGCAAAAACTCCGGCCAGACGATTGGTTCTGGCAGCTGTTTCCCCAGCTTCAGGGAGATTCATACCCGATGCAACAAGGGCAGAAACAATACCGGTGAGTGTATCTCCGGTGCCGCCCATGGCTTCCATGGCTTCGGCTACAGGTTTGTCCACGGAGGCGATTATGTGTTCTTCATTGGTGACGTAATCCACACAGCCTTTGACCAAGAGATAGGTGGCAGCATTGCCATGATCATATGCGCGACGAATGAGATCCGGCACCTGATTGTCTTCATGGAGAATAAACCCCCGGGTATAAAACGGATGTGGAGCGATCTCATCCGCAAGAAAAGCCAACTCTCCCACATCCGGGGTAAACATATCATAACAACGAGCCTGTCCACTCATTTTTGCGGCATACATGAATCCGGCATCAGCAATTAATACCGGTTTTTTTCCCATGGCCTCCACTGCAAAAAGGATTTTATTGTGCCAATCCACATCTGGCTGGAGATAATGGAAGACAAGGGTTTTGATCTTCATTTCTGGTAACTGTTCTGTCAGATGATGGTAAAGTTTCCGGCTGCCATGACCAAGCCCAATGTCACCTGCCAGAAAGCCATGGATATCGTCCAGGCCCAGCACCTCTCCTGCTTTGATAGCTGCCCCGATAAGGGCTGGTGTTCCCCGGTTTACAGGGATTCTTTCAGCGTTAATACATATGGTTTCATCAACCAGGGTCATCCGGCCAAGGGTTAATGGAAACTTCTCATCCGGCACGGTTCCGATTATGGCAAGCATTGTTTAAGCATCTCCTGATGGGCAAGTTCCAGTGCATAACCACACAGGGTATGACCGATTTTTCCGGGTCGGGGGGCCTCGGTCAGGTGTTTTCCCACCATTTCCTGTGCCAGATATGGCACATCCGGACACCCTCCACCGGATATATTCACAATATAACCGGTGTTTTTATCCACTGTCAGCTTCATGTTTGCAGCCCTGACCATGAGGTAGTCTCCAAAATCCTTGACCTGGAAAAGGTCCACCGGCTTCAGCAGTGGATCGGTCACCGGTACCATTTCAATGGGGGGAAGCCCAGACTCGGTGAGTTGACGCATAATGATCAATTTTTCCATCAAAGGAAACACAATGACCAGGTCGCAACCACTCTGGATACCGGGTGGTGGTCCCTTAACCTGGATATGCCATCCCCGTGATTTGAGAAAATTCTCCGCTTGGATCACTTCGCTGGTGTTCTCAAACACAAGAATTCCCAGATCTTCCTGGGATTCCCTGGCCGTGGATGCTTTTTTTTTCTTTAAAAAATTAAAATTAAGCTTAAACAATGAGAATTTACCCCTTGGTGATGGGAATGGTGTAATCATCGCCATTTTGCTGAATGTCCCCGATGCGGCATTTTTGACTTTCAGCTGCACGAATCACATTTTCTCTGGAGGCTTCATTATCCACCAATACCATTATTGCATTATCGTTGCCGGATTTAATTTCATCCAGGGTCATTAGCACAGGCTGGGGGCAAGAGAGTCCCCTTGCATCGACAGTGATACTCATATTGATTTCCTCTTAAATTGCTATTCTTCATTTGCCGGTTTATACCAAAAAATTGGCTACCCACTTAATGCGGGATATTCTCAAGGCTTTTTATGTGGACAATTAGTTTTTAACCCCTAAAAATCAAGCGGTTAAGATGCTTGATTTTAAAGCAGATCCCGCCTTAAGCGGGTAGTCAAAAAACGCTATTTACCCATGGTTCTTTTTCATGGAAAAGCCAATGAACAGACAAAAGGCAAAACCTATAATCACAGCAGCAATGCCGTGGGGTCCCACTCCTTTGGGAGAACTTGCCAGGCCAAAATTATGGGCAATTCCAGCACCCACGATCATACCAAGGACAAATACCGCTGCATCCCCGTCCCCTTCGCCTGCCAGGAATAATTGACGTCCCGGACACCCGCCAGCCAGGGCAAAGGCCAGTCCGGCAAGTGCCATACCTGCAAAATTCCAGACATGCATGGTGTGGGCAACGGGTTGCCCGGTAAATCCTGGATTAAACTGTCCCAGGATCACATTGGTAATTAATGCAAATATGAGCAACGCGAGAAAACCGGACAATAGATGAATCTGTCCAAACAAAATAAGATCCCGCAGCGCTCCCATGGTGCAGAACCGGCTCCGCTGGGCTATAAATCCGATACCAAGACCGATGGCCAAAGCAATTAACAAAGGAGCATGCATGGCTCCAGGGCCTTTTAGACTGTAAAATAATACGCCGCTCTTGTTCTGCCCATCCACCTGGGGATAAATCAAAGCCAGTGCCAGCAACCCCAGCATAATTAGAGGAAGTATCCATCCCGCGCCAACATGGGTGGCCTGACTTCTTCCCAGGTTGTATCCATTTTTTAAAAACAGTACGCCGATCCAAATACCAAAGGCCAGCCCCAGCAGTCCCACAATTGCATTGCCGTCACCACCAGCCAGACGTAGTATTGCCCGCCATGGGCATCCTAAAAATACAAGCGCACCGATCATGGCAAATATCCCCAGGGCAAACCTTACAACAGGTGCAGACCCGCAACGTGGTTTGAACTCTTTAAAAGCATAGGCGGCGATGAGTGAACCCATGACAAACCCGATTATTTCAGGACGAATATACTGAACTACACCTGCACGATGCAGGCCCAGGGCACCAGCTATATCGCGTTCAAAACAGGCGACACAGATCCCCATGTTGCCGGGATTCCCCAGTTTTTGTAAAAGTGCAGCCAAAATGCCGATGATAGCACCTACACATATGATACCCCACCGGGTGGAAAAAAAATTCTTTCTCATGGTGTTTCACGCCTCCTAATATGAGCTAAAGTTTGTTTGCATTCTGTTTTTAATGGCATATGCTTATTAAATAATCCAATTGATAATTGTGATTCATAGCTCAAAATAGATATGGCTTTTCTATAAGGAAAGGATTTTGGGGAAGATAGATTCTGGGTGTATTGTTATTTTTATGGTTGCGTATTCTGCAATGATTATCTGCTTAAACTGACCAGATTATATCGAGGATTTGGCTACCCATTTAAGGTGGGACAGCCTTTTAAATCAAGCATCTTAGTAGCCTTTGTCTTAGGGGCTAAAGGCTAATTGCCCACATAAAAAGCTTTGAGACTATCCCGCCTTAAGTGGGTAGCCGAGGATTTGATTCGGCTCATTGAAAAAAGGGTATGGCATCAGCCTACCCAAAGAAATGATCACCAAAGCATTTATGTTTGAAGGGATGACCTGCGCTGCCTGCGTCAAGCGGGTTGAGGAGACTATAGAAAAGGGAGTTGGCTGACCCTTCCCATTGTGATCGCTGGAGGGGCCAGCATCAACCAGAACTGCACCATTCGCTATCGGGTGGACCTGGTGGATTGGATGGATTGGGTGGATCGGGTCGGTAAGAATACCGGGCATTGTTAATTTAAAATACTTGGGATAAGTCAGTGAGACTTAATTTGATGGCATTCGGTTTCGTATTGTTTCAAATGTTTTTTCACAGCGCATGAACGCATCCACCACATCCGGATCAAAATGGCTGTCCCTTCCTTTTAAAATTATCTCCATGGCCTGGGTGTGTGAAAATGCATCTTTGTAACTTCTTTTGGAGGTCAGGGCATCATATACGTCTGCCAGGGACACCATTCTTGTGGATAAAGGAATCTGTTCTCCTTTAAGCCCTTTGGGGTAGCCGCTTCCGTCCCATTTTTCGTGGTGAGAATAAGCAATTTCTTTTCCAAGGGTGACAAAGGAGTGTCCTTTAACCTGGGATTCGACCATTTTTAATATATCTCCACCATAGGTGGTGTGCAGTTTTATTTTTTCAAATTCGCTGGGGGTCAGTTTGCCGTTTTTAAGTAATATGGCGTCAGGAATTCCCACTTTTCCGATATCATGCAGGATGGCTGAAAGACTAATGTCTTCAATGTAATTTTCTGATATATAGGACTCATACTTGGGTGTTTTTGAAAGCTCCCGGGCGATTATCTTTGAAAATTCTCGGATTCGTTCCAGGTGGTTTCCGGTATCTGAGTCCCTGTATTCAGCAAGTTTGGCAAGGCCGAGAATGGTTGCAATACGGGCATTTTGAAAATCTTTTTCCAAATCCATCGCATGGCGATCCAGTTCCATTTTAAGGAGGATTTCTTTTTTTCTGGCCCGAGTGTCATGATCGCATTGGATAACGGCAATGGCAATAAACCCTGCAAAGAAAAAAGAATTGTTAATAAACATCTTGGTATCATTGCCAGACATGTCCAAAAAAAAATATACCGGCACGACATAGGTCAGGTAAATAGACACACTTGTAACAATGGCCTGTTCTGTGGACAATGGTAGCACTGTTGCACAGATCATCATTACCAGTATAATTCCAACATAGTAAAATGAACTGAAACCGCCAAGCTGAACCACCATCAAGGAAATGACAAAAGAGGCGAGTATGCTCCAGATAACGATAGCGGGAAATGCGTTTCGATGAAAAAATGGTCTTGAATAAAAAAATAAAAGTCCTGTACAGGACAGGGAAAACAGTCCTCGGTACAATAAAAACTGCTTGAAATATTCCGGCACAATGAAATAATCCAGCATGGAAAATATCGGGTACAGGACAATGCCAAGCCAGATACATGTTTGTCCTCTCCGGTATAAAAGTACTTTTATTTCCTTTTCATACCGATCCTTGCTGGCTGTATTCGTGGACGTATTCGTCATGGACACATCCGATTTACCGGGTTGCCAGGGAAAACAGGTTGACACCTTGTTTTTCGGCCGTTATGGTGATGTCCTTCCCAAAGGGTGTGCGCCCAAAAAGCCGTTTAAAATCACTTTCTTCCCTGTAAATCAGCTTCCAGTCAAGGATGTGATCCATGAATATACGGTCAGGTCCGGATTTGAAATTTCCAACAATCAGATGGCCACCAGGCTTTAAATGTTTATAACACCGGGTGACAAAGGCTGTAAAAAGTTTATCATCCAGATAGTCTAAAAGCCCTGCAGAATAGATAATGTCCATGGTTCCAAATTCCTGATCCACTTTACCAAAAGCCCATTTGATGAGGTTTTCATTCATGAAACGGATATTGGCGTTGTGGTTCACTGTACGTGTGTTTTTTGCGGACATTTCAAGTGCTTCAGGGTCTATATCCACACATAGGACCTCGATTTTATCGCTATAGTCGCATTGTGAAAGAAAGTCACACAGTTCCCGACTGGGCCCACAGGCAAGGGACATGATATGAATGGGCTCCGGGCCGTCTTTTTTTGGGGCACACAAGGTTTTCATATACCCGGTGAGCAATTTTCTTCGACCCCGCACCGCTTTGCAGGACACACTGTCAAGGGACCATTGGTCAATGAGTCTGCCGATCTTGCCGTCACCGTCCGGGGCGTTGTCGTATATCATTTCAATCATGTTACAGTCTCCGGCATACCCTTTTGGTTTAAAATAGGAACGTTCCAGATAACGGCTTCTCATAAAATAGGGAAAGGCTTCTTTAAAAATATAACCCCAGATAATATCTTTGTTCGCAGACTGTTCAATGGTGGGGCCTTCGGTTTTAAGCCAGTCGTGGAAGCGGTTCAAAAGGTGGTATCCCTTTGCCGTTAGGTCTTCGGGAATTCCTTGATTGTCGTTTTTTTGTATGGACAAGGACAGATCAAATAAATTTGATTTGAATTCATCAACAAGTTTTTTGATCCATTGTCCTTCCTGGGTATTGAAAAAATCATCGGGCAGGGTAGGAGAGTCTCCGATCTTTCGCTGCCCGGTGGATAAGGATGCCGCATATCCAGCCAGCGGATTGCTTTCTCCAAGAATCCTTCTAAATTTGGAACAGATGGACCGGGCCAGATATGCCATGAAATTTCCGTAAAGCACAGGATTATGGGTTTGTATATTTTTAAGATCATCCTTGTCCAGGGTGAGAATCTCAGACTCTTGGGTGACCTGGATATCCCTAACTCTGGAAATTTCGTCAAAAAAACCGATTTCACCGAAAAAACTACCCGGACCAATAAGGGCAACCACTATTTTTGTGTTTTGTGAGGTGTAAGAGACTTCAATGGTTCCGCTTTTAAGAAAATACAGCGCTCTTGACTGGTCTCCACCGATTACAATATGGGAATTTTTGTGGCAGTGAATGGAATCAAAAAAGCCAAGAATCTCTTTAACTGCTTGCGTGTCTTCATGGGTCATGTTTATAAAATTTCCTTTCAGAGTATCAAAAGATGCTTGAAAACCATATATAATCCAGTCATTAGTAAGACTACCGGTTGAATATGTTCCGTGGTTTTAAAATCCCTAAAACACAGTAGGGAAGCAAAGTCCCCTCTCTTTTTCAAAACCCTTATCAAATGAGATAAAATGATATACGAAAAACACAATCATGTTCAGTAAATGCATATATAACTGTATAAGGCTATCAGTTTTTAGTGTCGTTATCAATAGTAATTAAGGTTCATCCGATTAAGGCGTGTCTTTTATTGTGAAGATGGAAAAGCTTGGGTTTATGGTTTCATAAATTCAAACTTTGGCCAGACAAAATAGTTGATGATTGCCATGACAGGTTGGGAATATTTCATTAAAATGTAGTTTGAAAAAAGTGAGGATCGGTCTTGACATAAGGTCCACTTTATAGTGCAGTTCATTTGACTTCGTACCAGAGTTATACCTCTAAGGTTTTGTTATTATCCAGGAAAGTTTGATTGAAATATCGCAAAATAGTATAAAGTCATATGAAATTAACTATAGTTGGGTTTCCTCAGCTTCATTCCCTGCACCATTCTCTGATTTATTCTCTGATTTATTCTCTGATTTATTCTCTGATTTATTCTCTGATTTATTCTCCTGACTCATTCTCTGATTAAGTTGCTCGTAGAACAAAAACCTGAAACAAAACATGAGCCAAAATTTTGACATATTACATAAGGCTTGATATGTTCACAAATATTAATAATGTGCAAATATGATTTTTTTTGGAGGATATATAGAAATGGTCAAAGCCCCTATGGAAAAGGACTTGCCAGACGATCTTTTCATGAAGAGCTTTAACCCCTTTACGCTCAAGTTTTCTGGCGAGTGGGAGCCTTTTGAACAAGCGTATTTTCATGATCATGGCATGAGGGCCGCCAGGCACATGAGACCTGCTCTCTTGTTAGGAGTGTTCCTCTATGGCATTTTTGGTGCACTTGATGTTGTTCTGGCACCCCAACAAGTAACGGTTCTCTGGTTTATTCGGTATGTAGTGGTTTGCCCCGCCATCTTTGGATGTTTTCTTCTTTCTTTTTGGTCTGGGTTCAAGATATATTCCCAACAATTGATCAGCGTTATTTTAATACTTTCGGGGAGTGGTATCAGTGTTATGGTCGCGGTGACGCCTCCCCCTGCGACATTCTCGTACTATGCGGGGGTCATTCTTGTTCTGATGCTGGGTTACGGTTTTTCTGCCACAAGGTTTCTCTGGGCATCATTTGCCGGATGGAGCAATCTGATAATTTATGAAATCGTAGCGATCTGGGTGACCCAAACACCTGGCCCTGTGCTTTTTAGCAATAGTTCATTTTTCATAAGTGCCAATTTGATAGGTATGTTTTCCGGTTACGCCATTGAATTTTATATGAGAAAAGATTTTTTCCTGGCATGCATGCTTGAATCGGAGCGGGAAAAAATTGCCAAAATGAACTCTGAACTGGAGGAGACGGTCCAGCGGCGAACCTTTGAAATAATGGAAATGAATAAAGATTTACAATCTGAAATCAATGCACGAAATCAGGCGGACCATAAACGAAAAAATCTCGAGAGAGAGCTTCATCAAGCCCAGAAAATGGAATCCATAGGAAATCTGGCAGGTGGTATTGCCCATGATTTTAACAATATCCTTTCATCAATCCTTGGCTATACAGAGCTATCACTGGATGATGTTGCAAAAGACTCTTTGCTCGAAAAAAACCTTCAAGAAGTTTATACCGCAGGTATTCGCGCGAGGGATCTTGTAAGGCAAATACTGGCTTTTGCCCGACAATCACATGAAGAGGTAAAACCTGTTCAGGTTAGTCTAATGATAAAAGAGGTGCTTCAGTTTATCAGATCTTCGATTCCTGTAACAATTAAAATAAAACAGCATATAAAAAGTCTCTCCCTTATTATGGGTAACAGTACACAGTTACATCAAATTTTGATGAATCTTTGCACCAATTCAGCACATGCCATGGAAGATGAGGGAGGGGTTCTTGACGTTAGTTTGAAAGATATTATAGTTGACAAAAAGTTAGCAATAGACAGCTTAAATCTTAAGTCTGGAGATTATATACAATTAATTATATCGGATACGGGTGTGGGAATAGCCCCGGAAATTATAAACTCAATCTTTGACCCCTATTTTACGACAAAAGGCCCTGGGGAAGGGACGGGCATGGGGCTTGCTGTGGTCCATGGTATTGTGGAAAGCTACAATGGAAAAATTGTGGTGGAAAGTAGTCTGGGAAAAGGAACAACGTTTATACTTTATTTTCCTATCACCGGTAAAGAGGAAAACACGGGTACATATGAATCCTTAGATCTTCCATTGGGCACAGAAAAAATTCTATTTGTGGATGATGAAGCTCCCATTGCAAAGTCGGTAAGCCGTATCCTCGAAGGCTTAGGATATGAGGTTGTCTGCCAGACAAACAGCGTTGACGCGCTCTACCTGTTTCGATCTAATCCGGATGAATTTGATCTTTTGGTGACGGACATGACCATGCCCGGTATGACAGGGGATAAACTTGCCATGGAAATGGTGAAAATAAAACCCAACCTTCCCGTAATCTTGTGTACGGGATATAGCAAAAATTTGCCAGATGAAACAGCTGCTGAGCTGGGGAATATTCAATTGGCATACAAACCGATCACCAAAAATGATCTGGCAATAATGGTAAGGCAAAAGTTAGATGAGGCGATGGGCATTCCAACGCAGACCGCTTAAGTCTTTCGGTCAATATGATTGGTGGGCTGATATCTTCTTCTCTGAAAAGAAAACTACGTTATCCCTGGATTATTTACAGACCCAAAAAACTTGACTGATCTCAATGCGATGCTTCTTATTGGTGTCATATACCGAGATACGCGGTTGACGGGCAGTGATAGTTAAGGCTCTTAATTTAAAAATAATTGTCCCACAATGGGATTTTTTAACAAAAGGATACAGATAAAAATGAGTGAATACATAATAAAACCCGGGATAGGCCTCAATAAAATTTATTTTGGTGCCACCATGGACGACTGCAGAGACTATTTTGGAAAACCCGAAGAGGAATTGAAAGAAGAATTTGAAGGGGAGGAATATATCTCCTGGTATTATGACGACGGAGACATGGCCCTGTGCTTTGAGGGGTCAGAGGATTTCAGGTTGGGAACCGTCATCGTCAACAACAAGAATGCCACCCTTGACAATGAAAAAATTATAGGAAAAAGCCTTGCTGATATAAAAAAATATCTCAAAAAGAATAATTACGTTGGTGTGGAAGAGGATCTTGAAGAAGACCCCTCTTCCGACATTAAAATCATCAACGTAGATGATCTGGAGTGTAACTTCATGTTCACCAATGACATCCTTGACGGTGTACAGTGGAGCTACTTGTGGGAGGATGATGAAACCCCCAAATGGCCCACCATCCAGTAGTGTAACAGGGGGCTTGACATAGCCGCTGCCATCCCGGACCGTCCGGGGGCAGTGGAATGTTTTAAATCTGACCCCCACGCATTTAATCGGGTCATCATCGACATGACCATACCCGGCATGATAGGTGATGAACTGGCCCGTAAAGTCATTAAAATCAGGGAGGATATTCCTATTATCCTCTGTAACGGGTACACCAATAAACTCTCCCGACACCATGCCCATGCCCTTGGCATTAAAGCCTTTGTTCAAAAGCCAGTGGGAATCGTTGATTTGGCTGAAATCATTCGCAATGTATTGGACGATGGAAGTTCCCTCCACAAATTGATCCCAATTAATAGTAATCCCCTATATTCTTGTGAGGTGTGCAGTTTTTATTTTACAATTGTATCTTGGTGATTACGTTTTGCAGACTGGTTTTGCAAGAACTGGGTCAGGCTTATATGCTTGGCATTATGGCTGAAAACCATGAGAATTTAAAAGCCGAAATGATAATGCCAATAGCCTAAGGCTTACCCTTCATGTCTGTGTGGTGGCTATAAAAAAAAATAAACTTGATCCGGATCAAGGAAATTATGTGCTTGCCAATGTATATTGAAACCAGATTTAGAGATAAACCTGACATGGGAAAAGCCATGGACGATACAGGTTGATTGAAATAGAGACGACAAGGAGGCAGCCATGAAATGTCCCGGACAAGATACCCAATACTGGAACAAAGAAGCGATTTTTGAAGTTGCGTGTCCCAAGTGCGGAACCCCCATTGAATTTTTCAAGGACGATACTTCCCGAAAATGTAAAGGGTGTGATAAACGCGTTGTAAATCCCCATCTGGATTTCGGGTGTGCCTCTTATTGTCAATTTGCTGATCAGTGCATCGGAACACTGCCCGAAGAGTTTCTAAAGGCGCGGGACGATCTCCTCAAAGACCGCGTGGCCGTGGAGATGAAACGCTATTTTAAGACGGACTTTAAACGCATTGGTCATGCCATGCGGGTGGCCCGGTATGCCGAGGAAATTGGCCGCAATGAAAAGGGGAACCTTGCTGTGATCCTGGCAGCGGCTTATCTTCATGACATCGGCATTAAATTGGCCGAAGAAAAATATGACTCCAATGCCCCAAAGTACCAGGAGCTTGAGGGACCGCCCATTGCCAGAGGCATTTTGGAAAAACTGGGAGCCAAGATAGAACTCATCGATGAAGTGTGTGATATTGTGGGACACCACCATCATCCCCGGGAGGAGGAGACCATCAATTTCAAAGTGCTGTATGATGCAGATCTCATCACCAACCTGGAAGAGGAACATAAAGAAGAAAAAATGACATCGGATCGCCTGGATCGCATCCTTGAAAAATCGTTTTTCACCGATTCCGGAAGCGCTAAGGCGTCTAAGATTCTGGGTTAATTTTTTCTCGTTGATTGTTGGGCCTATGACGCCACTGTCTTATAACTCCGGGCACATGAATTGATACTAATACGGGACTTTAAGTCTGTTAAAATCAGAATCTTATGGTTCAAAAATGATATCTGTTCAATTGACTGGCACTATAACTTACGGTGGCAAGGCCAGATGAATTCAAAAAAATGACCGGTTACAAAAATCCAGGGGCCACGCTCCTGATAGATATATAAAGGGAAAATACAATGAAAGTAATGCGAAAAATAATCGAAATTGACGAAGAAAAATGTGATGGCTGCGGTAATTGTGTTCCCTCCTGTGCCGAAGGAGCCATCCAGATTATTAACGGCAAGGCCAAAGTGGTGAAAGATCACTATTGTGATGGCCTGGGCGCCTGTCTGGGGGAATGTCCCCAGGATGCCTTAAAGCTCATTGAACGGGAAGCCGATGAGTTTGATGAGGCCGCCGTGGAAGTCTTTCTGGAAGAACAGAAGAAAAAGGAACAGGCCCTCAAAAAAGAGGCTGCCCATTCCGAGGGCTGCGGTTGTGGCTCCACCCATTTAAAAACATTCCCTGTGGCAGGGGGCTGCAAAGAGGCCAATAAACCCACCACCATGTCAACAGGCGCATCAGCTCTTAGTCACTGGCCGGTGCAGATCCGATTGATTCCGCCTACAGCTCCCTTTCTCAAGGGGGCAGATCTGTTAATTACAGCCGATTGTGCTGCTGTATCAGCCCCGTCGTTTCATAATGATTATCTCAAGGGGAAAGTGGTGATGATGGGATGCCCCAAGTTTGACGATGTGGAATCCTATGTGGAAAAATTTGCCCAGATCTTTAAAGTGGCTGGCATTAAAAGCATCACCACCTTGATCATGGAAGTTCCCTGCTGTTCTGGATTGCCAGGGCTTGTGGAAAAAGCCATGGCCCTTGCCGGTGTTCAAATTCCCATGGAAAATGTGATGATCAGCGCCCGGGGAGACGTGGTCAAATGAAGTGGGCCTCCGAGGCGGATGAGGCAATGAAAAAAGTACCTTTTTTCGTGAAAAAAAAGGTACGACTAAAGGTTGAGCAATATGTCCAGGACAAGGGGAGGACTCTTGTGGGCATTGGTGATGTCAAAGCTGCCAAGAAAAAGTTTGTCTCATCCATGTCCAATGACATCAAAGGATATCAACTGGATCGCTGCTTTGGTGCCTCGGGCTGCCCCCATGCGGCCCTTTCCTGTGAAAGCATCATGGAAAAGGCCGAGGCCATTTTTGAACAATCGGATATTTTGGATTTTTTGAAAAAAGAGGTCAAAGGGGACCTTAAATATCACCATGAATTCCGCATGAGCTGCACCGATTGCCCCAATGGGTGTTCCCAACCCCAGATTAAGGATGTGGGTATTTTAGGTGCCAGATCTCCCCGGTTGACCGATGAGGTTTGTTCCCAGTGCCGTGCCTGCGTGGAAATTTGCCCGGATCATTGTATCTCTCTAGATGACAACGACGAACGTCCATCTATTGATCTTGATGCCTGTATGATGTGCGGTAAATGCATTGGGGCCTGTCCTACTGGCACCATTGATGAGGGCAAAAAAGGGTTCCGGGTACAATTGGGAGGGCGGCTTGGCAGACACCCCCGTCTGGCCATGGAGATCCCCCGGCTGATGTCGGAAGCGGAGGTGCTGGAAGTATTAAAACGGGCTCTGGATTTTTATAAGATCCATTCAAAGAATGGTACCCGGTTTTCAAAGCTGTTGGGCCCTGAAAATATGCAGACCTTGATTCCTTGAAGAAGCTAAAAAATCAGAACTATGCCAGACAGACAAAGGCCTTCAAACTCCCAGCAGGGTTTTGAAGGCCTTTGTCTATTCATAATAGGCTCACATGCGAAGAACTTTCACAATCTGCTCTTCATTGAGGTGCGGACGATATCAGCGCTGTTTTTCCATATGGGGATTGAAAAATCAAAAGGGCAGACGACTTGGTGTCGACTGCCCTTTTTTTCGGTGAACCGAATTGGAATGTGAAAGATCAGGTAAGACTATCGGATGTGCATGGCATCTTTAATTTATGCTACAAACCAGAAACTTCATGGATCCTGAACTCCTGTCAAGACGGCAGTTTGACAGCGTTTCAATATCGCTGCGACTCAAAAAGGAATCCCCTTGGTTCAGCCCCGCCACCATGGTTTCGGAAAGATCAACCAGGGCAACCGTTGCAGCCCCCTGCATCTCAAAGTCAGATTCAACGACAAACGAGTCCGCCACTATGTTCACCATTTCGTCCGTTGAGCCTTCCTGGCCATCTTTCTGTGACCCCTCTACTGCTGTGTAATTAAAGAGATTTAAGGCATTGTCTGGAACAAACGAATCCCCCATGGAGACCGATACCGTCAACAAAAGAACCAAAACCATACTTGCGGCAATGTGCATTGCGTGTCTGTTATTTTTAGTCATGCTTTCACCTTTTTCCCTATTATCAGACAGATCCCTTTTCCTAAACCCCATAAGGGCTGAACATGTCTTGTCTTTTCCATCTTGAACTCATGGTTTATATGTAAACATGCTGATCTTGGCAGATTCCAGTAAGTACTGATAAAAACCGGTGGCAAGATCAAGTCGCCATGTGTTAAAATCTTAGATAATAATTTAAGACAAAAAAGAACAGAACACAATGGGGAGAGATAAAGGGGGTTGTGGTAGGTAAAACCTGCCATAGCGCCATGAAAAAAAGACTACCACGGTAAAGAAACAAGGCTAATGGGTATAATCAATATGGATTTTGTTTTTATCTATAGCACATTTGAGGGTGGGTCATAAAATGGGCCACTCGTACTGATATTGATTTAATATCGTAATCAACATTCTGTAATTAAAGTGTTTTTTTATTTCAAAAGACAATGGTTCAAGGTGGCCGAAGTTATGATCAAGTCCAAAAAATTTAATATTATAAATACCTTTAAACAAAAAGGCACACCATGGAAAAAGGAACTCTTGCCGGAGTTCCAGCAACCCTACATGACGTCATTGCAGACCTTTCTTGCCCGGGAAAAAAAGGCTGGAAAAGAAATTTATCCCAGGGGAGAGGATATGTTCAATGCCTTTAATCTCACCCCCTTTGACAAGGTGAAGGTGGTGATTTTGGGCCAGGATCCTTACCACGGACCGGGGCAGGCCCATGGGTTTTGCTTTTCTGTGCCGCCTGGGGTGTCCGTGCCGCCGTCCCTTCTCAACATTTATAAAGAGCTCCATAGAGATCTGGGAATTGTTCCCCCCTGCCACGGCCATTTGGTCTCCTGGGCAAGGCAAGGGGTGTTACTTCTCAACAGCGTTTTGAGTGTTGAAAAAAAGAGGGCTGGGTCCCACCAGAAACAGGGGTGGGAACGCTTTACAGATCGGACGGTGACCCTTTTGAACGAAGGGCATGAGGGGTTGGTTTTTTTGCTATGGGGACGCTATGCTCAGAACAAGGGACAGTTTATTGACACCCACCGTCACCTGGTCCTCAAGTCAGCCCACCCTTCACCGTTCTCGGCCCACCGGGGATTTTTGGGTAACGGTCATTTCTCCCGCGTCAATCAGTACCTGGTGGCCCAGGGAAAAAAGGAGATTGACTGGCGATTGCCAGAAGCATAGAAGAGGCTCATCAAAAAAGAGGGACATCTTTTAATAAAAAGGCGAGTTTATATTGCCTGGGTACCAGTACCGAAATAGATGATTTAGACGCCCCAAGCTTAACCCGAAACTGCCGCTGGCATCTGGATCTGGAGAAATCAAGGCTGGCGACGCATGCTTTCAGCCCCCCATCGCCATATCAGCCAGTCCCTGAGCATCCAGGATGGAAATGATCCCCCGGTCCACCCCAATGAGCCCTTCCCCGGACATTTTGCTGAAAATTCGGGACAGGGTTTCCGGGGTGGTACCCAACAGGCCTGCCAGTTGATTCTTAGACACTGGGAGGGTGACCACTGATAGGTTGTTTTGCTCCTTTGTTAATACCCCGAGATAGGATGCCAGTCGGGCTGGTACCTCTTTTAACGCCAGGTTCTCCACCATTATCGTGAATTCTCGCAGGCGCATGGACAACACCGCCAGCATGTTTAATGCCAGGGAGGGATTGGCTGTGATGTGGGCAATAAAATCCTTTCTGGGGAAAAAAATCAGGGTGGAACCCACCACGGCTTGGGCAGTGGCGGGGAAATTTTTTCCGGTGAACACCGGGACCTCGCCAAAGGGTTTACCTGGCCCATAGATGTGAAGAATTTGCTCTTTCCCCCCGAATGAGAGTTTGAATATTTTTATCTTGCCTGTTTCAATAATGTAAAAGCCATCCCCCACATCCCCTTCGTTGAAAATCAATTCCCCTTTTTTATATTCTTTTCGTTGGGAAAAGGCTGTAATATCTGCCAGCTCTTTTTCATCTAAACCGCTGAATAATGGAATGGTGTGTATCTTTTTGATGGGGGTATCCATTGTTATTAAATTTTTATTCATCAACTGCATCATCCTTTTGTGAAAAAGATACGAAAAATAAGGCATCCTTCATATCTCCTCAAAAACACTTTACACTTTTGGGGGATATTTTTTGAGAAATGGGTTTCTTGCTTCAACAAAAAAAAACGCTCAAATAAATGATGCCCAGAATCAGAGGGAAGAAACTAAGGTATCTAAAAAATTTATAGATGCAGTTATGTGCATTAAAAAAGCCCCCTGTCAAGGGAAAGCAGATGTGGGAGTCCTTCGTTCACGGGTTGATATTTTTTTAGAGTATTCCCCTATTTTCTGGGAGTCTTCTTAAAAAAGGTGTCAATTACTTTTGAGTTATTGTGAAGGATGTCGAAATTTGATTAACAACTCGACATGCTGTTACGGAACTAAGAATATTTTCACAAAAACACCATATGTGATGGCTATCTTTTCGACAAGATACTACATGTTGTGATTTGGTTTGTAAATAATGCATTCCGTAACAGCCTGTCGAAATGTCGTTTCAAAATACGGGAATGTTGCATTTCTGTATAAGGGACTTCATCATAATAAAACTACCCACTATTGCATGCAGCACTCTGGAGAGTCGGTATGAAGCTCATTGATGTTGGGTATATTATTTTCCATGAACTCCCTAAGAGCACAAAACGGTTGTTCTCCCAGTGTGGTCATGGTATGGATAAATGTTTTCTGTTATAAATGACTAATTTGTATAATGATGATAGTTGTTCGTCACTCATAAAGCCTCTGCCTATTTCGTGTGAATGTCGGCTAACCAACTGAAATGATTAAATTTTTATTTTGTAGATATCAATGGTTTCAATAGGTTGCGAGAATTTATGGCCCTTGAGGCACTTATTATAAGGTTATGAATTACTATGCCAGCATTAAAATGTTTTCATAAAATAAAAACGGTCTTGGTCGTATTTCTATTCACCATTGTTGTGTCTGCATGCGATAAACCCCCCTCTGAATTTCAATGTAATGACAGCCTGGGATGTGTCCGTGTGGCACCTGGTGACCCATTGAAGATTGGAATTCTACAGGCCCTCACCGGTGAGGTCGCCACCATAGGCAAGGGGCAAATCCGGGGAATTGAACTTGCCCTGGAGGATCACCAGGGTAAGGTAGCAGGACATGATGTTGCCTTTCAAATCGAAGATACGGGCTGTTCCGAAGAAGGTGGTGCCAATGCGGTGCTGAAAATACTGGCAGATCCCGAACACATCGCCATACTGGGAACCACCTGTTCCGGTGCGGCAGTTTCTGTATCCAAAGCCATGTCAGCTGCCGGACTTACCATGATTTCTGGCAATAACAGTGCCTCCTTTCTTACCGCCATTGCCGACAAACGCGCCCCCCACTGGCAACCGGGCTATTTCAGAACCGCTCCCAATGAATAAAATGCAGGAAAAGCGGCTGCCATGTATGCCGTTAGAATACTTGGTATTGGTAAAGCAGCGGTGATTAATGACGGGGATATTTACACCCGGGGACTCACCGACAACTTTGTGAGAATGTTTGAGACTCTTGGTGGAGAGGTGGTGTTGAATACCTCAATTAATAAGGGCGATGAACAGATGAAACCGGTGCTCACAGCGACGCTGGATGCCGGTGCCCAGTTTTTATTTTGTCCTTTATTTCAACCTGAAGGCAATTATATCTTGTTGCAGGCCCGAAAAATGCTCGGTTTTGAACACATCTCCCTGATGGGCGGGGGGGCATTGATAGATCGCTCTTTTCTTAAAGCTGTGGGAGAAAAGTCCAAAGGCATGTACTTTGTGGGTCCCTCCCACCCGGTAAAATCCATCACCGGGGCCCTGGATGAAGTATACAGCAGAAAATACAACACCCCCCCTGCCACCTCTTATTATCTCAGTGCCTATGATGCTGCCACATTGCTGTTTGAAGCCATTGAGAAAATTGCCGTTCCCGGCCATCCGGTAGGAACAGTGTTCATTGGGCGGCAGGCCTTAAGAGATGCCCTTTATGAAATGAAAAATTTTAAAGGGGTGACAGGAACATTGACATGTGATGCGTTTGGGGATTGCGGTCAACCTGCATTTGACGTACTGAGGATGGATGCACCTGCGGCGGGAATAGGCGGCTTATTGCTCAATGTGCAGTTCTCTTACTCACCCAGCAAACCGGGAGCCATGGATGAGGGTGTGGCAGTGGGGGGCACAAATGAACATCGGGAAGAACGGCCTTAAATTCTGGCAGAATCAATCTCTTTTATTTAGATCTTCCCTGGGGCTTGGGTTGATGGTGGTCCTCATGGGAGTGGTGGCAATCACAGGTTATCTGTCCCTGCGATACGTTCGCATGGCAAATAATGCCATTGGTGTCAGCACTGAAATTCAGCGTCTTGTCCTTGAAATGGATGGCAAAATGTCAAAGGCCCGCCATATCCATGGCAAATTTTTCCTTTATTACCCCAGAGTTGGATTAAGGGTGGCCCATGAAACATATGCCTAGCCCTCCATACGCCAGACTGCCCAAGTGGTTTCCAGCAGTAAGGAATTAAAGTATATGATGGAGCTGCCGGAGGTCGGTGATGCCATCAGTAAAAGCCGCATTGACGTTAATTTGTACCTCTCTTCGGCAAAGCGTTTTGCCGATACATCCATAGAGTCCTTTGAACTGGTCACCCGGCTGGTCACCCCGGAAAAAGGTCTTTATGCCCGCTTAGACCACCTGCTTGTTGATCTGAAAACGGCATTCAAGGAGACGCCGGAATTGTATTATGAAATGGCCTCCTTTGCCCAACAATATCAGATTACCCATGAACGCTTTTTAATGCAGTCGGCATTTAATGTTGCATTTAAGCTGCGGGGGGGTATGGCATCAAGTCCTCTATTTACGGTGCCCCGTAAAAAAGAGATCCGTATTCTGCTGGATCACTTTAAAGGGGTTGCAGAGGAGATCATGGCGGTGGATGTGGCCATCCATTCCAGATTGAATGATTTTATACTCCAGGAAGAGATCACTGGCACCATTGCAGAATCCCTGGTGGCACTGGCAGAGAAGGAAGTTGTAAAATCTCAGAAAATTATTGAAAATACCCACAAACTGGCCACGAGAATTCTGCTGTTTGTCACTTTTGCCGGATTGATCACGGCAATCCTCATATCGCGCCTAATGACAATAAACATCATCCATCGGATTCTACAGCTGACAAAATCTGCCCAGGCACTGAAGAATGGGCATCTTGGGGTAGTTGATACCCAAGAGGGAGACGATGAGATTGGGGAATTGAGCCGTACCTTTAATTTCATGGCAGTGCGTATCAGGGATTTTGTGGAAAACCTGGAAAATACAGTGGAAGAACGGACTGTGGCCCTTGCCATCAGTGAAAAACGCTTTTATGAACTTTTTGAACACTCCAGCGATGGGATGGCCATTTATAAAGCCATTGACGGGGGAGAGGATTTCATCTTCAAGGAGATGAACCACGCCATGGAAAGAATTCAGGGGGTTCAGCGCCATAAGGTTTTGGGAAAAAAAGTGACAGGAATTTTCTCCACAATGATTGAGAGTGGTATGCTTGACGTTTTTAAAGCGGTCTGGCACACGGGCAAGGCTGCGGAACACCCCATAACCAGCTATGTTGACGCCCGGTTGTATGCCTGGCATGAGAACAAGGTCTATCAGTTGCCAGGGGGAGACATTGCCGTGGTTTGTAGTGATAAAACCCTTGAAAAACAGGCAGAAGAACAAAAAAAAGTCATGGAGTACCAATTGCGGCAGGCCAGAAAAATGGAAGCCATCGGCCTGCTGGCCGGGGGCGTGGCCCATGATCTTAATAACATTTTGGCCCCCATTGTGGGGTATCCTGAATTGTTTCTTCCAGAATTGCCGGAACAGAGCCCGCTCCGGGAACCGTTGACGGCCATCCATGAGTCGGGTAAAAGAGCGGGTGCCATTGTTGCCGATCTTTTAACCGTGGCCCGGGGGAGGGCCAATACCAGAGATAATTCAAATCTGAACGATCTTATAAAATATCAACTGGATGCAGCAGAGTCCAGAGAATTGCTGGCCCTTTATCAGGGAATTGAATGCCGGACACACCTTGATCCACAATTGTTAAATATCTCCTGCTCCCCGGTGCATATTCAAAAATGTATTACGAATTTATTGATCAATGCCATGGAGGCCATGGAGGCCATGGAGGGCATGGATGGCACCGACATGGTGACTCTCTCAACATCCAATTGCGGGTTAGATGAAACCCAGGCACTGGGAAAAGGTGTCATTCCTGGGGAATATGTCGTTTTTCGAGTAACTGACAGTGGCCCTGAAATTTCAGAAAAGGATATGGAGCATATCTTTGAGCCTTTTTATATCAAAAAAGTCATGGGAAAAAAGGGCACCGGACTGGGCCTTGTCGTAACCTGGAATATCATGCAGGAGCATGACGGTGCCGTTCAGGTTGAAAGTGGGCCGGAAGGAACTACCTTTTGTCTCTACTTGCCAGCCACAGAAAAATCAGTACCTCGGAATGAGAAGCGTGTTGCAGTTGTGGAAGATCTCATGGGGCATGGTGAACATATTCTCGTTGTTGATGATACCCAGGTGCGCCTTCTTGCAAAAGATATTCTGGAACGTTTTGGTTATCATGGGGAGTGTGTCAGTTCCGGTGAAGTTGCACTGGATTACGTAAAGGAGACCCCTGTTGATCTGGTTCTCCTGGACATGCTCATGGACCCGGGTATCAATGGCCGCCAGACCTATGAGGCCATACTCAAAATACATCCCGGCCAAAGAGCTGTGGTTGGCAGTGGGTTTTCGGAAAGTGAGGATATTGAAAAAACATTGCAATTGGGTGCCAGTGGATTTATTAAAAAACCATACACCATTAAAGCCCTTGCCAGGATTGTTAAGTCCACTTTGTCATCATAGAAATGAGAGCTGCACCCTGAATGGGAAATGAAATTTTTTTGAGCTATTTCTGTCCAACTTATTTCATCTGCGGTCCTTATTTCTTGGTGGAAGTCATTTGAAATTGTTTCAGAAGTATGGGGGAACTGATAATGTAGTAGGCGTTGCTTTTTTCCGGTGTGGCCTCTGTGGCGGGTGATGCCATGATGGGGATATCGCTGTTGAGTTTCACCGTGGCCAGAACTTCCATGTTTTTTTTCTGATCTTTGGCGGTCTGGTATTGCGAGGCGGGGATTTTTCCTTTTTTGTCATAGGCCCAATAGACGATTTTATCATGGGCTGAAACCGTGGGTTCGTCAAATTGCATGAAAAGATCCCCCACAATGTCTTGAATACGTTGGGAAGAAACCTTTTTAAATGATTCAAACAGAATTAAAATCCGGTGGGTGGCTGCATCTGTCACCACAGTTAAGCCCTTGTCAGTGAATTTATACGTTCCCGGGGTGGCTCCTTCCATGGGGTTGGCAACGGCTTTTTCTTTTTGCACATCTGTCAGGGGGGTGCCAAGGGTATAGCCGTTTCGGGCCAGGTTCAGGGATGCCACTTGATCATACAGTGGGGTTGTTGTGGCAGAAGAGAGCGCTGGGCTGGCCATGCACACAACTGCCACCAATAAAAGAATTTGTTTTATCATTATGCTATGATTCCGTTTTTGCAAATGGGTTGTCAAGTACGGTGGGATTCATTCACCAGGCCCTGATTTGATTTTTTATGTTTTTGTGCGGGGTTGATTTTTTCCCCAAGTAAGGAACATACCCATTGAAATCACCAAATCTAAATTTCCCCTATGGGATTGCTGGCAAGAATGATTTTAACCGGTTATAAAAAATGATGACCTTGGGGGGTATCAATGGGGACTCTAAGTGATTGTCCTTAAATAATTTGTACGTTTTTATCGGTAATCATGCTGTAATCACAGTCAGTATGAACTATTCTTGTTCAAGTTATTTATGGACGACGACTAAGCGTTGATCTGAATGGCCTGGGAGCCATCCAGATCAACGCCATTATCCCAAGAGTTTACTGATTATATCTTAATTTTCGTTCTTCTTCGATGAGCTTCGTGGTTTCGGCGCTGCCGCCGGTTTTGATCCAGAGGTGTTCGGGTTGTGCAAGCAGGTTCTGGATGTATTCTTTATACTTTTCCCCCATGCCAGCATGGTCTGCCAGTTCCTGGACTTCGGGGAGGAATTCGTGGTAGAAATTCCGTGAAACTTCATAAAGCCCATGCCAGTGGGTGTAATCCGGTGCAAACATGGCCGTTGCCATACGCGCCCTACGGCCTTCATGGTGCCAGATTTCAAACCAGGTATAACCGAGTTTGTGCTGGAACCCGCTGTTTTCCCAGATACCGTCTTTTTTCAGCATGGCAACAATCTTTGCACCGGGTCGCCCAAATTTATCGTTGTACAGGTTCACCAGATCATCAAACTGGCTGTAAAAATCTTTCACCTGATTGACCCCGTGGCAGGATTTACACACACCCTGCATATTGGTTCGGCGCTCTTTCCAGGATACAACGCTTTTGATGGTCTTCTCTTCAACGATTTTTTTGAGCTTATCCCCTTCCTTGATATAGGATTTTTTGGTGGCTTTCTGTCCCGGTCTGGGGGCAATGTCACCGGGAATATCAGTCACCGTGTCGTCGGTGAAGGTCACTCTGTTTAACTTGGAAGAGACCACAGCCCTGAGATTCCAGGAGAGGCGATCCCCTACATTATGACTATTTTTGGCAACGGCACCGTTGAGTTTGACAAAGGAGCCCATGTGGCAGGTGGAACAGGTGGGAGCCGTGTAGTAGTCGTCCCCAAGTACCCAGGCACCGTCCTTTAAAATGTTCATGCCTCCGGGGCCAGGCCCTTTGGGGGCGGTGGCATAGGCAATACCATGTTTGGACTCTTCATAGATCTCTTTCTGGGGATGATCCGGTCCCAGATGACATTTTCCACAATTTTCCGGTTGTCTTGCTCGACTGGCACTGAAGGAATGTTTGGAGTGGCAGGCATTACAGGCACCCTTGGAACCATCGGGGTTGATACGGCCAATGCCGGAGTTGGGCCAGGTGGTGTAATCCATCTGGGGCGCATCTGTTTTGGATCTTAAAATGTTTCCATCGGCATCCCGTTTGGGGGCCACCACTGTGCCGTGGCACTGCCAGCATCCGCTGACCATGTTACCCGGGTTGGTTGGCATGCCGCCCACCACCTCGGCCAGCATGTTATCCAGGGATGCCATGATTTCTCCTGCCGTGGCATGGTGGGAGATGGCCATCTCCTTTGCTTCGGGTTCATGGCATTTAGAACAGTCATTGGGAGAGAGGATGGCTTTTATAAAAGCCCCTTCGTGCTGGTAACCCAGTTCATCTCCCTTGTTTGCAGCGTGGCAGTTGTAGCACCCCACTTGCCCCCCTTTGGCTGCGGCATGGGCAGATGCCTCCCATTGCAGTACCAGGGATTTGTTCTCTTTTAAATGGCAGGTGATGCACTTTTTGTTCATCTCCTGTACTTTGGGATCTTTTACATCAAAGGATTCCTGGGTGAGTCCCAGTGCCGATCCTGCACCGACAAAGCCCAGCAGTGTAATCATGGTGAAAGCCTTTAATAACCTCATTTTAATCTTCCTCCCTTTTTAAAAGTTGAAGTGTGTGCGGTTTGGTTTTGAAGATCTGATCTTCACTTTGTTTTTTTTATAAGAAAGTCTCACCAACATGCTGGAATTAAAAAATTTTCGTTTTTCGTTGTGGCTGGTATTACAGCCATGTAGGTTTTATTAGAACGTAAAACGTCCGGGCAACCTCAGCAGAGCCCCCGGGGAGGGGTAATGGAACAGACCAATTGGGCTGTCTAACAGTTCCGGGTCGCTTCCATTACCCCTCCCCGGGGGCGGCATGATATCATTTTCAATATTTGTTGTGGGTATGGTAAATTACCCGTTTTGTTCCTCGGTCCAGAAGGGAAAAATTTTACCCAAAATAAAAAGAATGACAAAGGGGATGAGCATCACCACAATCACCGCTAAAATGCCCTCTTTATCAAACCATTCCGGATGAAACACCGTGTATCCCCTGGCACTCTTGGACATGAGCTGGCCCCCAATGACCACGTTCCAGCGCATGATGAACACCTGGAGAAGTAAAATGGCGGACACCCCAGCAGCCAGTAGGTTGTACCGGGGTTGCTGGAGTTTGATAAAGGCCATGATCGCTAGGAGAACAAGGGGAATGCCCGAGCAGATTTTCACCTGCCACAACCAGAAAGAGGTGGCCAGGGGGCCGTTTAACAAGCCTTCTACCATGTGGTGATATCCTGATTTCAGGTAAGAGTGGGAAAACACCTCCAGCATTTCAAAGGAAAATGCCAGGATGAAAAATCCGGTGAGGGTTTTAATGCAGGTGATGATGCAAGGGCCGTCAATGAATTTACCGGTGAATTTACGTATCACAATATAGGCAAGGACAATGGCGGCAATGCCAGAGACACAGGCGGAAAAAAGAAAGATCACGGGCATCAGGGGGGTGGCCCAGGTGGGATTGGCCTTGACCCCGCCGAAGATAAAGCCCACATAGCCGTGGAGAAATGCCGCCACCGGGATGCCAAGTCCCACCAGTATTTTAATGATCCGGTCATCCAGGGCCATGGCCCGGGGGGAAAGATCATCGCAGTCAAAGGTCAGAAGCCGGTAAATAAGCTTCATAATGCCCCGGGAGTGCTGTTTGAGCTTTACCAGATCTGCCCGGTAAACAAAGAGCACAATGAACCCCAATACTCCCATGGAGACTGCATAGATATAACCGAATCCGGCCATGGCTGAACTGGGGCTGGGGGTCAACAGCATATTTAAATTACGTTCCGGTCGTCCCAGATGCAGCAGCAAAGGGAGGGTGGCACAGCACAGAAAGGCCAGGGCAAAGAGCAAAGAAAATCGGGCCACGGGTTTCAGGCTTTTGACGTCAAAAAGATAGTAAAGAGCTGCAATGATAAAGGCACCGTCCACAAGCCCTGTGATGTAAGGATAAAGGACAATCATCATGCTCCAGTGCACATGGAGATCATTGGGCAGAACAAAATTGGACAGCAGCATGGCTGAACCTTCATGGAATCCACTCATTTATATCACCTCCAGTCGTGCGCCCAGGTAGTAAAGGGCAGGCCAGGTTCCCATGGATTCCTTGAGCACGGTGAGCACTCCGGGACCCTTGAGAATTTTATAGACTTCTGATGTTTCATCTTTGAGGCTGCCGAATTTTCTGGCGCCGGTGGGACACACCTCCACGCAGGCGGGTAACAATCCCTTTCTCACCCGATGGTAACACCAGGTACATTTTTCTGCGGTGTGGGTGATGGGATTGAGAAATCGCGAGGAGTAGGGGCAGGCTTGGATGCAGTATCCACAGCCCACACAGCGGTCACTGTCCATGAGTACAAATCCATCCGGGGTGGTGAATGTGGCTCCCACCGGGCACACTTGAACGCAGGGGGCTTCCTTGCACATATTGCAAAGCTTTGGCACAAAAAAGGTATCCCTCACCGGGGCATCAATGTCTGTTCTGGGGGTCTGGTAGCCATCAAGCCCGCCATTGGGGCAATCCACGTACACCTGATCGTCGAAATCCTTGATATAGCGTTCCACCCAGGTGCGGTAATTTCCGTCGGGTACGTTGTACTCTCGTTTGTCCGCCACACAGCAGGAGCCGCATCCGATGCACCGGGTGATATCCACGATAAAGGCGAATTTCCGTTCATGGATGTCATATTCTTCGTCCCGGATACCGGGAATTTGTTCGGGGATGTTGGGTATTGTTGAAGGCTGCAGCATGTCAAGGGCATCGCCGCCTCCCATGGGATAGATCAGAAGCAATGAGCCGGTAACACTTCCCGTGAGTACTTTTTGGATGAAGGCCCTGCGATCCAGCTGTGGCGGTGCCTGTTCAATTTTCATGATTCCGACTCCGTTATTCCCGTTATCTGTTTCGCCCGGTTGATGTATTTAAGTGGGGCATGTACGTGGTGGCACTGGTTACAGGTGTGGGTAACTTTCACCTTTTGGGATTCAAGGTGTTCAGGCATGGCAACGGTTTTGATTACTGCTTGGGATCGTGCCTTTATTTCGGTGTTGTGACAACGAAGGCACAGGGTGGTGATTTCGGTATTTTTTTTCACTGGCAGGGTGCCGATTTTTTTGCCGTTGTCGACATGATCCGCATAGGTGCCGTGGCAGAATTCGCAGGAGATGGTTTGATGGCGGCCCTTGAGATGAATGGCGGCTTCATAGGGATGGCATTTGAGACAGGAGGTGTTGGTACCATGGCGAATGGGCCGCAGGATCTCCTCGTCAATGGCATCGGCTCGGTAATGGCCATAGGTTCCAAAAGAATCGGGGGTGAGCTGGGCCTTTACCACAAATCCCATACCGGTGGCAATCCCGATAATGACCACCGTGATGATCAGCCGAAATTCATAGTTGGAAAACATTAATTTTCCCTCCTGTTCTGAGGCGATTGATCTGTTTAAGAGTCCTGATTGGTGTTTAATATATAGTTCTGTTAATTTTATTACATTTCCTGAAAGCTGGGTGGATTTAGGCTATTGCCAGAAAGAATATACTGGGAATGCGTAGAATTATATTCGTATTCAAGGCAATGTTTTTTGTTCCATATATTTTTTATACTTTCACGTCCGCAGTGGTGCGTCAAGGAATAACCGGGGATGTAAGTAAAAAAAAAGGCGGAAAGAGCCTCAGCTCTTCCGCCTTTAAGATATTCATTATGTGATCCTTGGAAAATTTATGATCACACTGTCATGCGAGGTCTTTTGTGGTTATTTTCCCAGCATCATGGCTGCAATGTCTTCGTCTACATCCCCAATGGGTTTAATGTCAAAATTTTCCACCAGTACGTTGAGGACAGTGGGGGAGACAAAGGCAGGAAGTGTCGGCCCAAGTCGGATGCCTTTGACACCCAGGAACAGCAGAGCCAAAAGAACCGCCACGGCCTTTTGCTCATACCATCCAATGTCAAAGGAGATGGGCAGATCATTAATATCTTCCAGCTCAAAAACTTCTTTGAGTTTCAGGGCAATGACGACCAGGGAATAACAGTCGTTGCACTGACCTGCATCAAGGACTCTGGGAATACCGCCGATGTCACCGAGATTGAGCTTGTTATACCGATATTTGGCACAGCCAGCGGTGAGAATGATGGTATCTGCGGGCAGTTTTTCTGCCACTTCTGTAAAATAACCCCGTCCTTTCTGCCTGCCGTCACAGCCTGCCATGACGATGAAGCGTTTGATGGCCCCTGATTTCACGGCATCTACCACCTTGTCTGCCAAGGCAAGTACCTGGTTATGGGCAAATCCGCCCACGATGGTGCCGGTTTCAATTTCTGTGGGGGGAGCCGCTTTTTTCGCTGCTTCAATGACCGTTGAAAAATTTTTGGCACCGTTGTCTTTCCGATCCTTGATGTGGGCAACCCCTGGGAAGCCGGACACGCCGGTGGTGAAGATGCGATCCTGGTAGGTGTTTTTCTTTTTCATGGGAATGATGCAGTTGGTGGTCATGAGGATGGCACCGTTGAAGGTCTCAAATTCCTCGTTCTGTTTCCACCAGGAACCGCCGTAATTGCCCTTGAGATGCTCGTATTTCTTAAAGGCAGGATAATAATTGGCTGGCAGCATTTCACCATGGGTGTACACATCCACCCCTGTGCCTTCCGTCTGTTTTAACAGCTCTTCCATGTCTTTTAAATCATGGCCGCTGATAAGGACACCCGGTTTGTCACCCACGCCGATGTTGACCTCGGAAATTTCCGGGTTACCATAGGCCGTGGTGTTGGCCTGGTCCAGGGTTGCCATGGTGGTTACTGCACATTCACCCGCCTTCATCACCATACCCACCATCTCATCCACGGACAGATCCTGTGTGGTGGAGAGCAATGCTTTTAAGATAAAATCATAAATTTCATCCTTTTCCACACCCAGCACGGCGGCATGGTCGGCATAGGCGGCAATGCCTTTAAGGCCAATGATCAAAAGCTCCCGCAGGGATCGGACATCTTCGTTTTCCGTGGCCAGTACGCCCACGGTTTTGGCCTTTGCCTGGTAATCTGCTACATTGTCACAGAACCAGGTGGCGGATTCATGCAGGGTTTTTTGGGTGGTGTCATCAAGGGTTGCCAAAAGTTCCTTTTTGCATGACAAGGACTGGTCTACCCATGAAACAAGGCTGTCATCGTCAAAGTTGGCATTGGTGATGGTGGTGAAAAGCGCTTTGGAAACAAAAAGGCCCACTTCATTGCCCACACTTTTTCCATTGGCCTTTAGTGCTTGGGCAATAACGGCAATGCCCTTGAGATTAAAAATCAACAGATCCTGGAGGTTGGCAGTCTCTTCTTCTTTGCCACACACGCCTTTTATGGTGCATCCGGTATTTTTTGCAGTTTCCTGACATTGAAAACAAAACATGGTCGGTCTCCTTTTTTTTATTTGTCCATTATTTATCATTTTTATTCAAAAATGATAATCATATCCATCTGCTGAGAAAGTTTTTTGGATATGTTTTCTTGAAACATTTAAAATCTTTTCCTTATGTTTAATAGCAAAACTTCCTTTAAAGCGTATAGTTTTCAATCTAACTCCTCTCAAGCCGTTGTTCTTACCGGCAATCACATTTACAAAATCACCCGTTTTCCAACCGAGGACTTTTTGCTTTGGCTTTGTTGCTGGAAAGCCAAATTCGTTCATTCTTACCATCTGCCTACTCCCATGACCTTTTGTGGTGATTAGAAGTGGTT
>Ga0307987_1000301_pt1 | contig 29626 bp, 21 predicted proteins | sample EllFjometagen181_FD_203157 | JGI IMG/M metagenome (GOLD analysis project Ga0307987, IMG submission 203157) | Marine microbial communities from Ellis Fjord, Antarctic Ocean - #181 | ecosystem: Environmental > Aquatic > Marine > Unclassified | place: Southern Ocean | collected 2014-10-08 | reverse complement strand
GGGCGCATTCCCATTTTCCCGGCCCATCATATAACCCATTGATTTTATTAAGTCACCATCCATTGATGCAAAATGAAATATCTTGACAAATCAAAGAGTTGAATCTCCAACCGGGAAAATGGGAATGCGCCCTAAATAACTCTATCCCCTTTTTTTGTTTTTTTTGTCCCTTTTTTAGTAGTCATGTAGTCACCTACCTCTGCGATTTAGGCTAATCAACCGGGCTTACAAGTTGCCTTGCAAGCCCCTGAGTGTTTAGCTCAGGGGGTGTTGACTAGTCCCAGCATTTATAAATGGAAACCGCACCCAAACACATCACAGCATTTTTCCGGTAGGTGTCATATTATCCGCGGGTGGTTTCCCTGTTTGACTTCGAATTTTCTTCCTCTCGCACTTCTCTGATTTTCCTAAATCGTTACAGAACATTTTGATCCAACCTTGTTTGACGACTTCAGAATTTCCTTTAAAGTTCAAGAAAAAACCACACTTATCAAGCAACTCACATTTCTCTGACATATTTGTTTCCTTTTAGCCGATTTCAATTTACTGCCTAACGTTTACTTAACCAGTCCGCATGCGTACCCGGCAACGAAGCGGCACTTGTGACGCGGGTCTGGTTGAAGTTGTTGTGTACGCCCGGCATGGGCGTGAACTAATCTTTTGCTATTTCCCTTTCCAATGCACAGCAATTCAGGGAAGTTCAGCACCTCAAAGAGATGCTCGCCGATGATAACCGTTATCTGAATAGGCAGATATACCACATGGCAACTGGCCAGGCAATGTCAGAGAATTAGAGAATGTGGTGGAACGGGCTCTGATCCGAAACTCGGCATCTCCACAGAAAGAGTTTCTCCGTTTTAATGAACTTAACCTTTCCCCTGTGGCGCCTTCGGTAAAACCTGTAGTCAAAGCAGCCCTTCCCCCCGTCCTGAAAATGGATGAAGCCATGAAACGCCACATTGAATCGGTTCTTCAACTGACCAAAGGGAAAATTGGTGGAAAAGATGGGGCGTCAACATGGCTTGGCTTACCGACCAGTACCCTTCGGTTTCGTATGAAAAAACTGGGAATGCTCCCTGAAAAAAAGGCAAAACATCAGACAATAAAATAGCTTTGGACGTCCTCATATCCAAATGAATTAAAAAACTTGATTCAAGTCAATGAATTGATCACCTAATTCCTATAAGAATGAATTCAACAAGGGGTATATGGCATTAAAAAGCTGAGATAAACACCCCGGTAACTAAAAGAAATGCCTTGCCAGGGGTTTAAAAGGGCTTCTGGTTAAAGACGTAATGTCATCACCTCTCATCAGCGTTGGACTTGAAACCCCTATTCTTGAAGTGGCCGATATACTGGAGTCAAAAAGGATTAACCGTGTCCCAGTTCTTGATCAGGAGCTCAAACTTGCTGGAATCATAGCCCGATCAGATTTGGTTCGTTCATTAAGCTAAGGCAAACAAGGAATTTATTAATGTCTTTTTTCAACAAAATGAAGGGGGGAGGTCAATCCCCTCCTGTAGTAGGATTATCAGAAATACTCTGGTCCTGGATCGGGGCTTTTTGCGGTATATTGCCTGTGGCCTGGTTGAATTACAACCTGTTTGGCGAGACAGATTTTGTTTTTATTATTGGCTCTTTCGGGGCGTCTGCGGTTCTGATATACGGGGCCATTAAAAGTCCACTTGCCCAGCCAAGGAACCTTATGGGCGGCCATATTATTTCAGCAATCGTAGGGGTTGCTGTCTTCAAGATGTTCGGCACTCATCTCTGGCTGGCTTCCCCTCTGGCCGTAGCAACCGCCATAGCCGCCATGCATGCCACCAAAACCTTGCATCCCCCAGGGGGAGCCACTGCTTTAATCGCAGTGATCGGAAGCCAGAAAATTCATGCCCTCGGATTCTATTATGCTTTTATACCGGTGGGTGTCAGCGCCTTTATTATGTTAGCGGTTGCCTTAAGCGTGAATAATTTGTGTAAAACAAGAAAGTACCCTGAATTCTGGTTTTAATATTTACGCCCAGAATTTAATTCGGTTTTCTTCGAGATCAAAATAATAAAAGGCCTTACTGCCCCACACCCGGTGAATCGGAGTGGGATGCAGGCCTTTTCTATACCCAAATATCATTTTGAGCTGTCAATGTGCCACCCGTATCTCCAGTTTTTATTTTTATATTCTAAAAGAATTGTTTGATTCATCCAGCACTTTCCGAACCGTTTTAGCCAAATCTGCCTTAAGAACCGGTTTATAAAGCAATGCTTTAATACCAATGCCTGTGATACTTTCTTCAGATATTTTTTTGCTGTACCCGGTGCATAAAACTACAGGTATATCAGGCCTTATTTTCATCAGTTCAGCCGCCAACTGTTCTCCGGTCATGTTCGGCATTGTCATATCAGTCATGATTAAATCAAATTCTTGTGGTTTAGATCTAAACAATTCCAGGGCTTCAACACTGCTTGTTTTTGTTGTCACAGTATAGCCCAACTGTTCAAGAATCCTACCACCCATTATAGTAATGGGTGCTTCATCATCGACAAACAAGATATTTTCATTCCCAAAAGGTAAATCTTCTTTCTTGAAATTAGTATGTGCTTTTCGCTTTTTAGTAATGGGCAGGTAAATAGTGAAGCAGCTTCCTTTACCTATTCTGCTATCAACGGTAATTCTTCCCCCATAATTTTCAACGATACCATGAACGACGGCCAACCCCATTCCGGTGCCTTCACCCACAGATTTAGTGGTAAAATAAGGGTCAAAAATAGAGTGTATATGCTGGGGGGATATGCCCATGCCTGTATCCTTTATTTTAATCTCGATGTATTCTCCAGATTTTAAATCAGGCATAGCCGTTCTGTCGAGCATTATATCATTTACGTTGATTTCAAGTATCCCCCCTTTCTCTTCCATGGCCTGGGCGGCATTGGTGCAAAGATTCATTAATATTTGATGTATTTGGGTCGATGAGCCCATTATAAATGAATCACTGTTGGTTTTATCATTAATTTGGATGGTTGCTGGAATAGAGGACTTGATAAATTTGAGCACTTCTTTGGCAATGATATCAACCTGGATGGGTTTAACTGCTTCATCAGATTTGCGTGCAAAGGTCAGGATCTGCTGAACAAGGTCTTTTGCCCGCATCCCGGCCGTTTGAACTTCCTGTAGATCATCTTCAAGATCAGTGCCTTTTTCAACACTATCAAGGGCTAACTCTGTAAATCCAAGAATGGAGGATAAGATGTTATTGAAGTCGTGGGCGATACCTCCTGCTAAGGTGCCGATGGATTCCATTTTCTGAGCCTGATTGAGTCTTTCATTCATCTTTATCTTTTCTGCCTCAAGATTTTTTTGAAGCGTAATATCTTTATCAACCCCACGATATCCTATCAATTGGTCATTCTTGTCAAAAACAGGAACTCCGTTTGTAAGCAAAGAAACCTTGGAGCCATCTTTGGCAAGATTCCAGTTCTCTAAATCCTTAATGGGTAAGGATTTTGAAATGAGGTCCAGGAATATTTTATTGACGTTAACCGACTCTTTTTTAGGCATTAACTCAAAAGGGGGTTTTCCTATTAATTCTTCAGGTGAATAACCAAGAATATTTTCTACACTCTCTGAAATATAGATATATTTACCGGTTTGATCAATCTCCCAAACCCAATCTGCCATCGTCAGGGTCATATCTCGAAAACGGTTTTCACTCTCCCTCAACTCTTTCTCAGCCTGTTTTCGCTCCTCAATTTCTGCCATCAGCAGTTCGTGCTTTTTTGTCAATTCCTCAGTACGCTCTTGAATCATTAATTCCAGATGTTCTCTGTGATTTCGGTTTTCATCGCTCAGTTGTTTTACGACGGCAGCATTTTTAACAGTTTTAAGCACATCATTTTTAGTAATAGGTTTATACAGATAATCAAAGGCCCCCATCCGAAGAGATTCAGTTGCTGTTTCCACGGTAGGCTCACCGGTCATCATGATCACCTGCACATCGGGCGAAATATGTTTGATTGCTTTTAACAGGTCAACGCCGCTAATCCTTGGAAGAATAATATCGGTAACAACAACATCAACGTTTTTTTCTTTTAGGATTTCCAAGGCTTCATCTGAATCTTCCGCTACTGAAACTTCATAGCCATCATTCTTCAAAAAAGCTTTAAGCGTGTTCCTTATACTTTTTTCATCATCAACGACCAGAACAGTCTTCATATATATCTCCCGTGAAGTATCTTTTCGATTTGGTAATATTCTATATTGAAAACGTAAATTATGCATTATTCGGCATCCTTTAAAAGTGCTTTACACTTTCTCAGAGCATTCCCCATTTACAAGGACCTTCTCCTAAAAGAGTGTAAAGTTCTTTTAGGGTCATATGAAGGATGCTCATTATTCTATATCCCATCCGTTATCCACAGGTAAGTCTAAATAAAATTTTGTGTATTCCCCGGATCTACTTTCCATGGATAATTCACCATGGTGGTCTTTAACGATACCATAAGAGATAGAAAGCCCAAGACCGGTTCCTTTCTCCCTTGGTTTGGAGGTGAAAAAAGGGTCGAATACCTTGTCTTGAATGCTTGAGTCAATACCATTCCCACTGTCTTCCACGGTTGTACATATCCACCGCCTCCCTTCTTTTTGGTACAGCTTGGCGGAAATTGTGATTTTTTTATTTATATCATATTCAGTGTATTTTTCATTTAAGGCGTCCCTGGCATTGGTCATCAGATTCATAAAAATCTGTTGTATTTGCTGACTGCGACATTTTATCTTTGGCAATTCACTCGGGATATTCACATTGATCTGTATCTGATCCTTGCGAATTGTTGCCTGGACCAGGGAGAGTACCGCGTTTATAATATCCTCAAGCCTTGCGGGACTGTGGGACTCTTTTTCATCACGCGCAAAGGTGAGCAGATTGCGGACGATGGTAGAGACCCTCTGAGTTTCATGAATAATTTCATCTGCAAACTCTGTAAGGGAATTGCTGTCGTCTATCTCATCTTTAATCAGCTGGGCGTAATTCATAATCCCGTTCACAGGATTGTTTATTTCATGAGCCACCCCCCCGGCCAGTGTTCCGAGTGATTCCATTTTTTGGCTTTGCAGGAGCTGGTTTTCGAGTTTCTTTCGTTTGGTGATATCCTGTATCGTAGCCAAGACCTTATCAATGGATCCGTCAGCATGGTGTATACATGAAACGGTCAAGTAAGTGTGAATGATAGTTTGATCTTTTTTGAAAAATCGTTTTTCCATTTCATAATTTTCTATTTCACCTGATATCATTTGGTTAAACAGAACAAAATCCGGTTCAAGGTCATCGGGATAGGTGATCTCCGTCCATGTCATTTTCATGAGTTCATTTTTTGAATAGCCTAACATGTCGCAGATTTTTTTATTAACCTTAACCCAACCTTTTTCCAATGAGGTGATGGCCATACCTATATTGCCTTGATTAAAAAAACCTGAAAAAAGCGCTTCGTTTTCTCTCAAAGCCGCTTCATCTTCTTTCTGCCTACGGAGGATTCGTGCGGCAAACATTCCGAATATCAGACAAAAAATAAAAAAAACTATCCGAACAAAAAGGTTTTGCTCCGGGATATCTCGGACTAAGAGCTCAATGAATGAACTTTCTCTATGAAAAATAAAGGCATGAAAGCCACTGTCAATCACCCAGAACAAACAACCGAAAAGTAACGAGGTACTTATGATATAACCGGTTTTTTTTACATTCATAAACCTGCTTAACTTAAAAAATATCCGAACAGGGTTAAGGTGTAAAAGGACGTCCACTATAAGTAACAATACAAAGGCAACGGACGCCTGTTTCAGCACAATATAGATGGAAAAATTCATGGGAACAGCGGTCGATGCGTTTACGGCCCAATCCCACGGTGGAGGGTTGAGGGATACCGTCCATCTACTGAGGGTTAAGAGATTTATCGAGTTGAGAAGACGAAAGGGGATCTCCACAACATAGAGGCTCAACCACCACTTATCGGAAATTTGTCTCCTGCGCAACTCAGCAAAAAAACCATGCCAGACAACCCAAAGGGTAAACGGGGGGACCACCAGAAAGATGGCATACCCATTGGAGGGTCCCCACAGCCACCACATGCTTTGGCAGCCACCTGCAAGAGCCGCAAGCAATCCATATTTCCACCCCCAGCTCAGAGCTATGAGCAGGGGAAGCAGGAGACCCAGCAAGATAGCCACCGTGTACTCACCAAAGGGAAAAATAATAGTATGAAAATTCAGGAAAAAGCCGAGAAGGCCGAAACAAATTGAGACAGATATTTTATAAAATGTGATTTTTTGAGCAACAGTCATCTCAAATTCCATTTTTGTTTAAATGATACAACGATGGATAAAAAAAATCCCTCACCTCTTCCACTCCTGGGCCGTGGCCCCGGGATAGAGGATGCGGATCTCAACTATCGTTTACCGGAGTTAGATATTGCCACTATCCAGCATCTCCCTGACCTTAACAGATAAATCTTTTTTGGATAATGGTTTTGGTATGAAGCTCACGCCATCTTCCAGCACACCCCTATGCGCAATTACATCCGCTGTGTAACCTGACATATAAAGTGTTTTAAGATCAGGATATTTGGTTTGAATTCGCTCAGACAGCTTACGGCCATTCATCTCGGGCATAACGACGTCTGTTATTAAAAGATCAAATTTTTCCAAATTCTCTTCAACCAGTTTGATTGCCTCGGCTGGAGAGGCTGCAGGCAGTACAGTATAGCCCAGACTATTGAGCATCTTTTCACCAAGTTTCAGGATGGCTCTGTCATCCTCAACCAGTAATATGGTTTCTCCATTGCTCAAGGGCATTTCCTGGATACTTTTTAGCCGTTCCACATCCCGTTGGCCGGTATACCTTGACAAATAGCTCTTGATGGTCGTCCCTATTTCTATTTTACTGCATACATTAATAAAACCATTATTTTGCTTAACAATACCAAACACAGTGGATAACCCCAGTCCCGTCCCCTGGTGGAGGCCTTTGGTAGTGAAAAAAGGTTCAAATATTTTTTCGATAAATTCTGGCGGCATACCGCTGCCGTTGTCACTTACCGCAAGCATGACATATTCTCCTGGAATAAACCCTGCGTGGACGGCACAGTATTCTTCGTCAAAACTGACATTTTTTGTTTTGATAGTAACCTGCCCTATGTCTGTTATGGCATCCTTGGCGTTGACACAGAGGTTAGCCAAAATTTGGTCGATTTGTGAAGGATCAATTTTTACCTGCCACACATTTTCACCGGGTTGCCACGCAAGATCGATATCCTCACCAATCAACCGCCGAAGCATTTTAAGCATACCTGTGATACTGTCATTTAAATTGAGTACTTTTGGAATGATTGTTTGTTTGCGGGCAAAAGCAAGTAACTGGCGGGTAATGTCTGCTGAACGCTTACCCGCGTCTAAAATCGTAGAGATATCTTCATGGAGTGGATCGTCTGGGCGCAGGTTTTCCAGTACAGATTCTGCATACCCGATAATGATGCTTAGCATATTGTTAAAATCATGAGCAACACCGCCTGCCAACCTTCCCACAGATTCCATCTTTTGTGCCTGTGTCAACTGGGCCTTCAATTTTTCCTGCTCATTTTTAGCTTTCTTCTGCTTGGTGATGTCTTCTACGAATGCGGTTCCAAATGTTGTAGTTCCGTTATCATCTATAACCGCTATGGCGTTTACACTCACATTGATAACACTACCATCCTTGCGGACATATATTTTTTCCATTCTGAAATCGGTTGATTCCAAAGAAAACATTTTCTGGAAAAGTTCTTTGTTCTTGGGGCGATAATCTGGGTGGGTCACATCAAAAAAGGAGAACTCACTGAGTTCTTTCTTGGAATATCCAAGCATCTGTTCGTAAGCTGAGTTGGTCATAACAAAATTACCAAGCAAATCGACAGTGCAAATTCCGATGGGAGATTTGTTGAAGAGGAGCTGCAATTTCTTCTCACTTTCCCGCTGTTCCTGGTCTGTCTTTCTTTTACGAATTGTGTTTAGTGAAAGTAATAGAAGTACTGTTAGTAAAAAAGTAAATATCCCGAATGCGATCCAGACAACCTGCTTGTTTTGCATATAAAAAGAATTAGGTTTATTAATGATAATACTGTCTTTTGGCAAATCGGATACATTGATATTAAATCTTCTTAATTGAGGGTAGCTGAACATAAATTGTGAAGTGGGCGTTTTTTCAATGGGAATATCGGCAATATTTTCTCCTTTCAAATATCGGATTACCATATGAATCGCCTTCTCACCTTGGTGATATCCGTCCAGCACATTGCCGCCAATTAATCCATACCTCAAGTCCTGGCTCAAGAAAGTATAGATAGGCATTCTGCTCGCCTTTGATATTCTTGATACGGCTTCTTTCAGGGAAAAATGGCGACCTGTTTTATCTCGGGTAAGAACAGCATAAAATGAGATTGCGTCGTCCGGGAGATGGGTCATTTTGTCCTCAATTTCCGGAAAGGATAAGCTGTCGTCAATACGGATAAATTTAATATCAGGGTATTTTGAAATTAAAGGGACGGTTTGTTTTTCCCAGCGGCAATTCCCTGAAGGTGTTGTGTCAGCAATTAAATATATTTTCTTTATTCCAGGATGGAGTTTCCTGGCAAGATTGATCATTGACTCTTGATCCGGAGTTTCAAGTACACCCGTAAAATAATTATGATCAACCAAATTAGCGGCGTTGCTATTATTAACAGCACAAAATATTATAGGGGTATCAGGAAACAGTTCTTTATGATATTCCCTCAGAAAATTAAATGCAAGGTCATCTGAGCAGATAATTACATTAAACTTATAATTGTCATATTTTAATGAATAAAGCTCATAAAGTTTTTTCTCATAAGCAGCAGTGTATTTGGTTACCTTCGTATCCATATACTCCACTCTTAGCTTATAATTAAATTTTTCGGCGTTGAGACCCGATTCTACCGCTTCAACAATACCGTCAACCCAGGGAAACCCTTTCTGATACGAATTCAAAACAAGTACTTTAACTGTCCTCACATCATTAGCATAAGCCTGGTTCGACAGGGATAAAAATGTACATATCCCTAAAAATGTACATACCCCAATGATCAATAATGATACGGTCTTATTTAACATTTCCAAAAGTCCTTCAATGTTATCTGCTGCATCGGTTACAATGAACCCTCGTGTAAGTCATCATAAAAACCATAAAAATTTAACATATCAACCTTAAGACTCTTTAACAAGCCTGATTCTGGTTAATTTCCCGGCCACGGCAAAGCGTATGCAGAGTATGTCTCTGCCCCGGGATTCTATCCTGTTTCCTTTGGGATCAAAAAGACAAATGAACAGAATCATTGTTCTATTATGCACTTTTGGCTGCCTCCCAACCAACAATCGCTTTTTTCCTTGAAGAGCCCCAGTGGTATTTGTGAATTTTGCCTGACTTAGCAATAACTCTATGACAGGGTATCAAATACCCAACTGGATTGATGGCAATGGCACTTGCAACAGCTCTAACTGCTTTGGGGCGACCAATATATGCGGCTATATCCTTATAGCTTACAACATTTCCACTGGGTATTTGCAACAATGCTTTCCATACATTAATGTATATGAAACAGTAAAATGGCATGAAGAGTTACAGGAGTACATTGATATTCATTGATATTCATTGATAGCTCAGCGCGGAATCTGTCCAGAAAAGAACCAATAAGTTATATCCGCCAACGGTTCTACACAACATGTAACCGATGAATTAGACTTGAAAAGAATTTAGAATTGCCAATCCATGCACTTTACAGCTTCGGAGTCGGGTGCAGGCCTTTCAACTTAGATCATTAATCTATATCAATTTTTTCTACAAGGCCAAAATCCCCCATGATCATGTACATGCAGGGAATAACCAGCAGCACCATGGCCGTGCTGGCCATCAACCCGAAGGTAGTGCTGACCACAAGGGGAATCAATATCTGCGCTTGGAGGCTTTTTTCAAACAACAAGGGCGTATGACTCTTGACGTATCCGCATCCGTAATTCAGGTTTGCCGGACCTGAGGTCATCGGCCAGATTGACCACGCCTTCAAACTGGCCAAACCAGGCTTTAAGATCGGTCACAGCCTGTTTCATTTTATCCAGATCACTGCCTCTCAGCCGCAGCTCAATGGGGCGGCCTCCCGGGCCAAATCCCGGCTTGCTCAGGGTCAGGCTCAAGACATCGGGTGGCGTACCGACTTCTCTCCGCCAGGACGCCAAATACGTGTCAAGACTGCCCAATCGTTTTTCCGCAGTGAGTAGATCAACTGTAATGGTGGCCACATGGGGGCCGTTTTCAAAGTTTTCAGTATTCCGGTTGTACTGGACATAGGTGTTCCGGACCAGGTACTGATTCTCCGGCTGAATTATCGTAAATTCCTGGTTGGTCCGTTCCAGGGCAGCCAGAATTTGGTTGATCACCGCCTGTGTCCTGGACAAGGGTGTGCCTTGGGGCATCAATAGCCGGGCCACAATTACGTCCCCTTCCATATCCGGAAATCCTTGAAAATTTATTTTTCCGGATGCCAACATTCCAATGGAAAGAATAAACAGGCCCATGATGGACGCCAGAAACGGGTATCTCCATCTTAATAAAAAATCAATGGTTCTGCCCAGGAGACGGTCCCGCAGCCAGGCAAAAAAGAGTTCAAAACGTTCCCGAAAAAAATATTTTTTGTTCGGGCCAGACCGCTCAAGGGCATGGTTGAGATGGGCGGGAAGAATCAAGAAGGCTTCGACCAGGCTAACGGCCAGGACCAAAATCAGCATTATGGGAATCACCTTGAGAACTTTTCCGATTTGCCCCTCAATAAAGGCCAGGGGCCCCAGGATACAAATCGTTGTGATAAAAGAGGATATGACACCGGCAGCCACCTCCCGGGTCCCGTTCACTGCCGCGTCTATTGGTGATTTCCCGTTCTGCCGGTGGACCATGATATTTTCGGCAATGACAATGGCGTCATCCATGAGCAATCCCAAGGCCATGAGCATTCCCACCATGGTGAACATGTTGATGCTCAAGCCCGCAAAGGGAATCAGCACACACGCCCCCAGAAAAGAGACGGGCAGACCCATTGCCACCCAGAAAGAGATTCGGATATTAAAGCGGCAACGGGCAGGATGGTCAACATCCACTTGATCAGTTTTTTGGTATTTTTTTTCATGATAACAGCTCTGTTTTCCATCTCAAAAGGAATCAATGATAAAAAGACCGGCATTGCCTTTATATGAGAACAATGCCGGTCTTTAATTTTATATAAAAGTCTTTGCAAATCCGATGGGGATGTTAAGCCCGCTGTTATTTGTAACCGTTCTCTTTATGCTTTTGTGCAATCACAGTCGCCAGATCATCCAACGATTGAAATACAGTGTCCGTGGGCACGCCTTTACATAGGACAGGATCAAGGACCTCTACCTTGAGATTTGGAATCATTCCTGCAAGGGTGGCTACGGTCTTGCCTCCCCATCCATAGGAGCCGATAATGGAAAGAAATTTTGTATTGGGCCGCAGGGCATTTGCCAAAAACGCCGCATTGGCTGCATATGGGTGCGGTCCTGCCAGGACGGTGGGTGTACCAACAACAATTGTTGCCGCATCAAGCAAAGCCATGGCCAATTTTCCGATATCAGTTACAGCCAGGTTAAACGGTTCAACCTGAACACCCTTGGCTACCAGGGCGGAAATGAAATAATCGACCATCTGCTGTGTACTTCCATGCATGGATATATGGGGTAAAACAACCTTATTTGCAGGTGTTCCCACTGACCAGTCTCGATAGGCGTCAATGATAAATTTCGGGCGCGGAAATAGTTGCCCATGGCCGGGCGCGATCATATCTATTTCATAAGGTGCAAGTTTATCCAGGTTCTTTTTGATTGTGCTTCTGAAAGGCATCATTATTTCAGCAAAATAGCGCTTGGCCGCTTCATAAACACGCCCTTCATCAATAACTAAAAGATCGGCGCTGGCAATATGGGAACCGAAAAAATCACAGCTGAACAAAATCTTGTCTTCTTCCAGATAGGTGACCATGGTCTCCGGCCAGTGCACCCAGGGTGTGTAAATGAACTTTAACGTTTTATCGCCCAGGGAAAGGGTCTCCCCATCTGCAACGGTTATAAAAAAATCCTCTGGTATTTTCAACAGATCGATCAGCATTCCCTTGGCCTTGGGGGTGGAGATGAGCTTTGCCTCGGGGTATTTTTCAAGAACCTTCAGGATCATTCCTGAATGGTCCTGTTCAGCGTGCTGGGAAACGATATAATCAATTTTAGGGACGTCCGCAAGCTGAGACATCAATTCTTCGGCCATTGGGGGTTCAACTGTGTCCAGCAAAACGGTCTTCTCGCTTCCTTCAATGAGATACGCATTATAACTGGTCCCGTCCGGAAGGGGGATAAGTGAGTCAAATAATCGGCTGTCCCAATCCACTGATCCCATCCAGTAAATATGCTCTTTAATTTTTCGTGCCTTCATATCGAATCTCCTTTGTGTTGTTGTTATTCGGCTACCTACCTAAGCCGGGACATTTTGTAAAATCAGGGACTTGCAAAGAGCATGGTTTCGGACACCTCAAGACTGCGCCAATACCCTTGATCATCTCGTATTTTTCTACATTGCGAACAAATTGGTATTAATACACGAAACGTTTTTATCTCACTAAAAATCGCCTCTCATCAGCGTTGGACTTGAAACCCCTGAGTCTTTAACTCAGGGGGTGTTGACAAACCTTGGTTTCGTCCAGCACGGTTCTAATCATCTGAGCCATCTCAGATCTTACGACTGGTTTCATAAGAAAACCCTTTATTTTATTAGCTTCAGCCTGTTCCTTATTCATTCTTTCACTGAATCCAGTACAAATAATAATCGGGATATCTGGTCGAATGGACATTAATTTCTGTGCGAGTTTGTCACCGGTCATCTCTGGCATTGTCATATCTGAGACAACAAGATCATAGTTATCTGGATTGGCTTTGAAAACTCCTAAGGCTTCTATACTGCTGGATAGAGCGACCACTTTGTATCCAAGACGTTCGAGCATTTGTTTTTCAAGCCGAACAACAGATGCTTCATCATCAACCAATAATAACCTTTCCGTTCCGGTTGGTACTACTACACGATCATTTGCAATGGTTTCATCAGATTTCTTTATCAAAGGTATGTAAACATTGAAAGTACTACCATTTCCCTCTTCGCTGGAAACTGTTATTTCACCCAAATGCTCTTTTACAATTCCATGAACCACGGCAAGTCCAAGACCCGTTCCTTTACCGTGCCCCTTGGTGGTAAAATAGGGTTCAAAAATATTATTAATCACATTACGGCTGATTCCAACGCCATTGTCAGAAACGGAAAGCATAGCATATTGCCCTAATTGTAAAGAGCTGTCTTTTAACATACCCGCATCCACAATGATTTCTTTAAGTTGTATCGAAATTTCCCCACCTGCATTTTTCACAGCATGATATGCATTGGTTATAAGGTTCATGGCGATCTGGTGCAATTGAGTTGAGTCTGCCATCACCAAACCACAATCTTGCTGAATATCGTGATGAATTTCGATATCTGTTGGAATTGATGAACGAGTGAGTTTAAGAACTTCTTTTAATACCTTTTGAACTCGAATAGGTTGTAATTTATGCTCAGCCTGTCGACTGAAAGCAAGTATTTGTTTGACAAGTTCCCCCCCTCTTTTCCCGGCATTAAATATCTCTTGTACACTATCATATTCAGTACTATCCTGGGGGAGGTCTTCTTTAAGTATTTCTGCAAATCCGATAATGGGGTATAGAAGATTGTTAAAATCATGGGCAATGCCACCAGCAAGATTACCGATAGATTCCATTTTCTGGGTTTGACGCAATTGCTCTTCCAATTGTTTCCGCTTGGTGATATCTTCAATCATGGCCAAATGATGGGGGTGTGTCTTGTTACGGTCCTGGAGTGGTGCGACGGTCATATTGATCCAAACAACTGTGCCATCAGGCTGTAAATAACGTTTGTCCATCTGAAAACCAGTGATCTCACCGGCATTCAGTCTCGCCATATTATCCCGATCCTCTTGCACATCATCCGGGTGCGTTATTTCTATCCAATCGATTGTTGTCATTTCTTCTCTGGTGCGACCGACAATTTTTGCAAATTTGGCATTGACTTCGTGAATATGTCCGGTTAACGAATTTATGAGTGCAATACCCAAAGGCGCTTCCTCAAAAATAGTTTTAAAGCGGTTCAAGCTTTGCTGACTTTTCTCCTCACTCTCCCTTAGCGCTTCTTCAGCTTGTTTACGTTCTACGATTTCATTTTCAAGCAGTTCTATGGATGTGGTGGTATGTTGAAGTTTCTCTGCCATCTGATTGAATGAGCGGCCCAAATTACCGAATTCATCCTTTTGTGATATATCAATTCTGTATTCAAAATTTCCTTTTCCAATATTTTGGGTAGCCTTGTTAATTATTGCAAGGGGGTGGGCGATTTTTATACCAAACAGATAAGAAACCAACAACAAAATAACAATTATTGCAAAGCCAGTTAAAAGAATCGATTTTACTGACTCAATAATCGGTGCCTGAATCACGCTTATTTGACGATAATAAAGAGCATACCATGACTCTCCCTTGTTACCCTTTATATGATCAATGGATTCAAATGTCCCTCCAAAACCAAATTCACTTTCTCCTTTTGTCAGTTTGACCTGTGAGAACCCAACAAGATACTTTTCTTTAGAATCATTTATAAGGATTGTTCCTTGATCATTATTTTTTAATTGCTCGAAGATATTGCGATGAATCTGTGTGCTCAATGGTTCAAAGCCATCTTCAAATACAACCCTACCGCCGGAACGGGTCAGTTTGGGCTTTCCGATTCTTTTATTACCTGGACCCGCGATCAATTTGGTTATATTGCCAAGGATATTGAGGTTGCATTTTAGTATGCCAATTATTTCATTACCTTTTTTGACAGGTACAACAAGACCTAAAACATATCCGCCAACGCTGTCATCATATCCTCGGTCATCAAAGAACACAGCTCCTTTGCCATTATTATAAGATCCCAGCCACCAGTATTTATGCCCATGTGCAAAAGTGGACAGCTTTGAAGTTGATGCGACCAAAGCACCGAATTTGTTGGTAAGGAAGATTTCTCCATATTCATTTTTGAGAAGTGTCTGCTGCTTTTTTAGAAACTGTGCTGTTTTATTATCAGTAAATTTAAGAATAAAATTGTCAGCCGGGTCTTTTGTTGATTTCCATTTTTCATTTAATTGTTTTATGGATTCTTTTCTTTTCTCATCCGACAGATTGGCATAAGAAATAGCATCTTTCTCTAAAGTTTGTATAATGGTGTTGCCGTTTGCCAGTGTAAGTGCCGTTTTAATTTTTTCAGAAAGTATATCATTAATATCTTCTGCAACCTCAATGGCAATAGATTCAGTAAATTCAGACTGTGATATCATCACGGAGTCATAGTTTAATTTGTATATCGCAATTGACAATAGAATCAAAGCGATCAGGCCTGTTATAAAAATCGTAAAGGACAATTTATTTGAAAATTTCATGAATAGCCTTTCTGTAAATTAAAATTCATTTATATATGATTAATACTTTTCTTAAGAATAGGTTGCAAGAAAAAAATGTGAAAAAAGTGAAAATGATATATCACGGTTCAGTTATGGCATAAATGAACAAAATTATTTTTGCCTTGATCAAGAGCTGTGTGTACCGCATCACATTTGAATTATTTTGTCTGTATTTCGGTTCTGTTTTTTATCATATATGATTTTAATCATTTAAAAAAATAGATTAAGCATATAAAGTCGGCAAATTGAGGCATCTTTCATTTCCCAGTTTACACTTCTTGGAGCAATGTCCCTATTTTTCGGGAATCCTTCCCCAAAAAGTGTAAAGTACTTTTGGGGTGATATGAAGGATGCCCAAATTGAATATTAAAATATAAGATTTAAAAGGATATATTAAAATGAACTACAACACGATCACAAACGTTCTGGGAAAATTAATGATCGTTACCGGCTGTTCAATGGTTTTTCCGTTGATATGCTCACTCTATTACGGAGAAAATGATTTGTTCCCCATAGGTGTCACTGCAATTTTCACCATTCTCATTGGCCTTCCCATGTGGTGGTTTTTTCGGAAATCCGATGATCTGGACCTGAGGGATGGGTTTTTCATTGCTGTGTTTGGGTGGATATTGATATCTGCAGTTTCTGCAGTCCCCTATATTATCCACGGGTCTATTCCCTCTTTTACCGATGCTTTTTTTGAGATGATCTCCGGTTATACCACAACCGGTGCCACCATTCTAAGGGATATTGAAATTTTACCAAGGGGGTTGATATTCTGGCGGAGTCAGACCCATCTGCTTGGGGGAATGGGGTTTCTTACCCTGACCATCATATTTCTTCCCCATGGAATGGGGGGGGTGCGTATCTTCCGTGCAGAATCAAGCCCCGGCCAAGTGATCACCAAGGAAAAATTCATCCCCCGCAACAGGGATACCATGATCTGGCTCTGGGGGATTTACTTGGTGCTCAACCTTCTGGAGACCCTGTTGTTATGCATGGGTGGAATGACGATCTTTGACTCATTATGTCACTCCTTTGGTACAGTATCCACATCCGGGTACTCTCCCTATAACGCCAGTGTAGGGCACTACAACAACGCTTACTTTGATTGGGTAATTATTATATTCATGTTTCTGGGTGGAATGACGTTTATGATTTTTTATCACATGATCCAGAGGAACTGGCGTGTGATCAAACACAATACCGAACTACGGTGGTACCTGGGCCTGATGTTCTTTTTTTGTGGCAGCGTTTCGCTGATTTTGTGGAAGCACAACACATACGACTTCATCGATTCCGTCCGGTACGCCACTTTTCAGATCACCTCCATTTTAACCACAACCGGATTCACCACGGCAGACTACGAACTGTGGCCCCAATCTGCTCAGATGTTCATTTATGCGGTCTGCTTTATCGGGGCCTGTGCCGGATCCACCACCAGCGGCATCAAGATCGTCCATTATATTTTGATCTGTAAATTTGGTGTTTCCGTTATCAAAAAAATCTTTTTTCAACCCATGGCCGTTGTGGGTGTCCGGTTGAACCAACGCCCCGTGGATCTTCAGATCATCTATCTGGCAATTTTATATTTCATTGTCAATATCTTTATGGTGTTGGGAGGCGGTTGTTTCATGACCCTTGTGGACAATATGGATTATGGAACTGCCATGAGCTCTGTCATAGCCTCACTGATGAACATCGGCCCAGGGTTCGGAGGGGTGGGACCGTCCCAAAATTATGCCTTTATTTCCGATATAGGCAAGTGGTTCCTTTCCTGGACGATGCTTGTCGGCCGGCTTGAGATGTTTTCGGCACTGGTGATATTTTATCCTTCATTTTGGAAAAAATAGAGGGGCCAAAAGGCAAGCTATTTTATTCAAGTTATAAAATTTTCGGTCTTAGCTATCGGCTAAAAAGAGCATCTGCACATCCTTTAAATTTTGGGACATGCAGACAACGATGGCGCGCTCGTTTTGCCGAATGTGGGTATCCCCCACAGCCACCTGCCATACACCGTCTCTGTGAATGCCGCCGATGAGGATATCTCCGTCATAGGAGGCTCCGATTTTAGAAAGCGGCTTGCGGGTGATGGGAGATTTGGGTGCGGCAACGATCTCCACCATTTCCGCGTCGAATCCATGGAGATGGGCCACGGAGAGCAGCTCTCCCCGGCGGATGAATTTCAGGATTTCGCTACTGGCCATTATCTTTTTGTTCAATGCCAGATCCGCGCCCATGGTTGACGCCAGCACCACGTAGTCTTCTTTATTGACCAAGGCAATACATGTACTTTTATGGGTGGGTTGCTTTTTTCGTTTGGGGTTGCTTTTGCGGGATTGGGTAGTCATGTGATGCTTTGCCAGTACGCAGCTCATGATATTGGTTTCGTTTTCACCGGTGGTGGTGATAAAGGTATCCATATCCATCAGTCCAGCAGAGAGTAACACATCGGAATCAGAGCCGTCACCATGGAGTATCTCTGTATTCTTCAGGGTAAATGACAGATCCTGGGCCACGGCTTCACTTTTTTCCAGAAGTCGGACTTCTACGGTCTTCCCCAGAAGGTCAGCCAGGCGAGAGCCCACAAGTCCGCCGCCGATGATCATTACTTTATGCCTTTCTTGTTCCTCCAATCCGGTTAATTTCATCAACCGTTCGAGGTTTTCATTGTTTGCCATGAAAAAGGCCTGATCATGGGGCAGCAACTCGTCATCTCCACTGGGAATCAAGGTGGTGATCCCCCTGGCAATGGCTACAATTCGAAAGGGGAATTCATTATACTCCTGGGAGATATCTTTCAGTGTTCTGTGGGCCAGGGGAGATTCTTCATGGATGCGGGTGGCCATGGCCTGAATTTCCCCTTTGGCCACGGCAATGATGTCGTTTCCGGCCCTCAGGTTGATACGCCGGAAGATCTCCTGGGCGGCCAGCTCCTCGGGATGAATGATCATATCGATTTTCAGATCTTCCGCATTGAGGATGGAGTCCTTGTTGGCAAATCCTGTTGAGCGCACCCTTGCTATTTTTTTGGATATCCCAAAGCGATCCCCCACAAGGCAGCTCAACATATTGACCGCATCGTTGTTGGTTACCGCAATAAGATAGTCCATATTTGCGGCATCGGCCTCTTTCCAGCACTCTATGTCCATGGCACTGCCCTGGATCAGCCGGGCGTCGATATTGCCATCGGCATGGCGAACCAGGTCGCCGTCAGGTTCTATGGCAGTGATAGCGTATCCTTCGTGCACCAGACGTTTTGTCAAATAATATCCTACGCCACCAAGGCCCAGGATCAGAATATTGGTGGATTTTGCCGGTTTGTTTCCGTACATATATAATAGAACTCCGGTTAGTTATACAATTGAATTCAATTCATAGCCCTCAACAGGTTTGGGCTTGGACAATAGCATACCGCCTTTGGGGGAGGACGTCGGTGCCTGGTTCCTCGGTAAGTCGGTGCCTGGCTCCTTGGTAAAACGGTTTCCTAAACTCTCATATTTTGTGGGATTTGGCAATATGAGGTTTATCCTCTTTCACTTACATTGACACAGAGGGTGATACCTTTATTTTTTTCCGTGCTGCTCTGTAAGACAAGCATTGCTGTCTCAATGACACCACGCAAGTAGGCTTCAGACAACAATCTGAAACTAACAGAAAAAACCGCTCATCCTGCACCGAAAACTTTCGAGGGGGGAGAAGATCTGGATATGTCAGGATTTACCAACCCTACTGTATTGATAAAATTTGACATCACTTGGAAAACTTCATATAAAATAGCCTATGCCAACAAAAGAATCCATCCACATGCTGTTCCAAGACCCGGAAATCCCCCTCCTGTCCATGGTACCTGTCCTGGACAATTTTTACGAAGGGGTGATGATCACCAACCCCCAAGGCATCATCATCTATTTTAATCATACCCAGGCAAGAATTGATGACTTGGACCCGGAGCACACCCTGGGGAAAAAGGTGACAGAACTCTACCGCATAGACGAAGGGTTCAGCCCCACCATGCAATGCCTTAAAACAGGAAAGCCCGTTGATAACATGGTGTGTTACTACCGGACACATCTGGGTAAAATGATCAATTCCATCCACAATGTTTTTCCCCTGTATCACCATGAGACATTAAAGGGTTCCATCTGTTTTGTCAGGGAATACAACGCCCTGGACCAGAGCGTGGGGGATGCTGGCCTGGCACAAAGGGCAAAAAACCTTCAGACCTTTAATGTACCAGACAAACAAAAGCCTCTGTCTGTGAAGGGCAACGGTACCCGATATGAATTTAACAATATCATTGGAGACACACCGGAGTTATTAAAATCCCTGCACTCGGCCCGTATGGCTGCCACCTCCCCCTCCCCCATTATGCTGGGCGGTGAAACCGGCACGGGAAAAGAACTGTTTGCCCAATCCATCCACAATGCCAGTCACCGACGAAATAAACAATATGTGGCCATCAACTGTGCCGCCATACCGGAAAACCTCCTGGAAGGTATTTTATTTGGTACAGCCCGAGGAGCCTTCACAGGCGCCATGGACAAGGCCGGTATTTTTGAAAAGGCCCATGGAGGTACCCTGCTGTTGGATGAAATCAATTCCCTGTCCATGGGGTTGCAGGCCAAACTTCTCCGGGTCCTCCAGGAAAAAAAAGTCCGTCGAGTGGGCTCTCTTCATGAAGTTGATGTGGATTTAAAAGTCATCAGTGCCACCAACGAAAACCTTCTACTTGCCTGTAAAGAGGGACGCTTCCGCATGGATCTGTTTTACCGGCTGGGGGTGGTGTTTATCCAGATTCCCCCCCTGCGGGAAAGAAAAGGAGATATTGACCCCCTCATTGCCCATTTTTTGCATCAGTACAATGTCATGATGGAAAAACAGATCAACTCCATTGCCGGTGACGTCATGGATCTGTTTTACCAATACCACTGGCCGGGCAATATCCGGGAGCTGGAGCATGTCATAGAGGGGGCCATGAACATGACCGGTGATCATGAAACCATCACAAAGGATCATCTGCTGGTGCACATGGGCTTCTTTTCAGATACGCTTTTAAAAAATGCGTCCTTTGGAGAGTCTCCAGACATACTTTCCCCCCCAGGAGATCTTTCCCCTCCCGCACCGGGACGTCTCAATTTCGTCTTTCCTGTCAGCTCCCCCCTGCCTCCCCGCAAGAAAAACCTGGCACAACTCCAGATTGACAATGAATTGGAAAACATAAAAATGGCTCTGAAAGGCTCGTTGGGCACTGCCGCCAAAGCTGCCAGAGATCTTGGCATTTCTCCCCAGCTCCTCCATTACAAAATGAAAAAATATAAAATCAACCGCCACGACTACAAGCCTTGAACCCTCCCGGGTAACAACACTATTACCCACTGGAACACTTTCAAATAGATTTCGACTGCCCCTCTCCCATATATGTCACCATAAAAATAAAATATATTTTATTTGCGCTCCCCCTTTAAAAATAAAATATATTTTATTTTATACGCTTTCATCATCCCTCTCATCATCTCTTTCATCACCACCCAACGGTGGGATATAATCTTTACACCATTGTAATCAAAGGGCCTTCCAGGTAACCACCACAAAAAATTATAAAATAATGATCTTCTTTTTTTCTACGGCATGCATATTGCTATTTTATCAATAAAACAAAAGAGGCAAAAAAGCCTGCCACAACAAAAACAGAAACGCCTATGAATCCATTTTCTTAAGCGGCGTTTCATCTAATAAAAAGGAAAAATTCATCATGGATAACAAACTATTGTATCTAAGTCAGGCAGACGTGAAATCAGTGGGACTTACCATGGCAGAGATCATCGAAGCCACAGAAAAAGGGTTTGTTGAGATGGGCAACGGCCAGGTAGAAATGCCCCCCAAACCTGGTATCCATCCAGGAGAAGGTGACGATAATTTTATCCACGCTATGCCCGCCTTTATCCCGGGCATGAACGCGGCTGGTGTTAAATGGGTCAGTGGATATCCGGGAAACCAACAAAAGGGGTTGCCATACATCAACGGCCTGCTCATCCTCAATGACCCGGAGACCGGCCTGCCCCTTTCCGTCATGGACTGTGCCTGGATCACGGCCATGCGCACCGCAGCGGCCTCGGCGGTTTCAGCCAAATATCTGGCCCGGCCTGAATCTTCCACCATCGGCATACTGGCCTGCGGTGTCCAGGGCCACACCAACCTGGAGGCCATGAACGTCCTGTTTCCCTTGAAAAAAGTCATGGCATATGATCCCAACCCCCAAAATGCCGAAGATCTGGCTCGATTCGGCAAAGAGACATTGGGTCTTGAGGTAAGTATCGTATCCGATCCCAAAGATGCCGTCACCGGTTGTGATATTGTGGTCACCTCCGGTCCCATTCTCAAAGTTCCCCATGCCACCATCCAGGCTGGATGGTTGGATGAGGGCACCTTTGTCTCCTGCGTGGATTTTGACTCCTTCTTTTCCCGGGAGGCCCTGAACGAATCCTCCAAATGGACCACCGACAATCTGGATCAGTACAACCACTACAAGGACAAGGTGGGGTTCTTCAATGACTGTCCAGATGTTTATGCCGAACTGGGGGAATTAGTGACAGGAAAGAAAAAAGGACGTGAAAATGCCACGGAAAAAAACTTTGCCGCTAACCTGGGGCTTGCCATGGAAGACATGGCCGTGGCCCCGCTGATTTATAAAAAAGCAGCAGAAAAAAACATCGGCACCTGGCTGACATTGTAAACAAACAAACGATCAGCCATTCCCGGTGGAAAACAGGATAACCAATTAAAATTCATTGACGTTAAAAACCAAGGTCTTAGAAAGTTGACGGGTTAAATTTTCTGTAATATTAAATATTTAAGGGCCACCGGGAATTGCTGACAAATAATCGTTATTCAATATAATCAAGGAGTATGAAAATGGGAATACACACCGACGAACTCTATTTTAAACCCCAGTTAAAAGTCATCAATGATGATCAGATCAAACAGATCCACGCTGCCACCCTGGAGGTCCTGGAACGTACCGGTATTAAAATAACCCACAAACCTGCGGTAGATTTACTGGTAAACGGTGGTGCCACAGTGGATGGCGATCGCGTCAGAATACCCGGATGGATGGTGGAGGATGCCATTCGTAAATCCCCCAACCGAGTGGTTCTGGGCAAACGCACCGGAGAACGCACGGTTCACCTGGAACGGGACAAATCTTATTTTGGCCCCAGCCTGGACTGTGTTGAGTATTGCGATCCTGAAACCCACCAGCGCATGCCTTTTACCAGTGAGCATATCAAAACAACCGCAGCCCTTGCCGATGCCCTGCCCGGTTTTGACTGGTGCATGACCATTGGTATGGCCGCCGATGTTCCCCCGGATATTGCCGACCGGGTCATTGCAAGGCACACCATGGAGAACTGCGAGAAACCCCTGGTGTTCTGCTGTAAAGACACCAACAGTGTCAAAGACATCTATGAGATGGCCCTTCTCATGTGCGGTGGCAAGAAAAATTTTGACAAAGCCCCCTGCATTGTCCATTACTCAGAGCCCATTTCCCCACTGGTCTATTATGATCCGGCCGTGGATAAGCTGATTTATTGTGCCGAAAACAATATTCCCCTTATTAATTTTCCGGCTCCCCAGGCTGCGGGCTCTTCTCCTGCCACCTTTGCCGGTACCATTGTCCAGGCCAGTGCAGAATCCTTAAGCGGTCTTGTGATTCACCAGTTGGCCAACCCGGGAGCCCCCTTTATCTATGGTGCCTTCACCACAATTCTGGACATGAAAACCACCATTTTTTCCTATGGTGCCAATGAGTTGAGCCTCATGACCGGAGCGCTTGCCCAAATGGCTCAACATTACCAGATCCCCTTCTTTGGCACTGCCGGGGCCACCGATGCCAAATTTTGTGATGCCCAGGCCGGTGCGGAAGCTGCATTCCAGTGTCTCTCCTCGGCGGCCATTGGGTCGGGTCTGGTCCATGACTGTAGCTCCTGGATGGATCACGGTTTTATGGCATCCCCAGAATACATGGTGCTGGTCAATGACATTGTCATGTCCGTGAAACATTACATGAAGGGCATTCCCGTCACCCAGGAGACCCTGGCTGTGGACATCATTGACAAGGTGGGCCCCGGTGGTAACTACATCATGGAAAAACACACTATGGATCATTTCAAAGAGGTGCGTTATTCTGATCTTTTTGACAGAAAGGTCTTTGAGAAATGGGAAAAAGCAGGTGCCAAAAAAATGGAAAAGCGATTGCAAGAACTGACCCTGCAACTCATGGAACATCGCCCGGCACCTCTTTCCGATGAAGTCATCGCAGAGCTGGACAAAATGCAGGCAAACTGGAAATAATGGCATTACCATGCCAGACAGACCTGGCATGGTAATTTTTATCTTCACACTCGATAAAAGGGGGCAAAATGTTTTACAAAAATCGTGACATGGGAATTACCCAGATTAAAACCCGAAAGAACCACTCCTGCTACGGCATGGGCATCGGCATTCTGATCCTGGACGATGTGTATCCCGGCTTTCCCGGAGATGTTAGAAATGCCAGTGCATTTCCCTATCCGGTTCAGTATGAAATTGTGGAAGGTATTGACATCAAACAACTGGTGTGGGACGCGGATAAATCCCCCTGTCTTGAACCCATCAAAAAAGCAGCCATGAAACTGGAGCGTATGGGATGCAAGGCCATTGCAGCAGAATGTGGCTACTTTGCCTATTTCCAAAAAGCCATTGCAGGCCTGGTGGATATCCCGGTGTTCATGTCAAGCCTGCTCCAGGTGCCCTTTATCCAAAACACCATTGGCCCCAACAAAGATGTGGGAATTCTGTGCTACCAGAACCAGTTTCTCAGCGACACCCACCTGGAGAATGTGGGTATCACCCCGGGCAGCAACTATATTGTAAAGGGTGCCAGTGATGACTACCAGTGTACGGAGCTTGACAAACTGTGGAGCTGGGAAGTACGTCCGGAAAAACCCGAAGCGAGTTATGAGGTTCAGGAAAGGCAAATGATCAACGCCTGTGTGGACATGTGCAAAACCAATCCCTCCATAGGTGCCATCATGCTCGAATGCACCGGCATGCAGCCCTTTGCCCGGGCCATCCAGCGGGAGGTAGATCTGCCCATATACAGTTGGGGTACCATTCTGGACTTTGCCTTTTCCACTGTGGCCCACAGGGATTACTATGGGCATGTGTAGAGCTTGTTTGGGGCAATGTGAAACATATAATACCTAAAGCCGTTTATAAAAAAAGGTACGGAAAAGGCCAGCCGTAACGGCAGTTTTTGTAATACCTGATGTAAAAAATAAATAATGGCATGCAGGTTGCATACCAAAATTACGTATTTGATGATCTCTTGATGTACTCCCCATCGGAGTTTGTGTGATTGGATTTAATTTAATGAAGGCCTGTACCCATGGGCTGAACATATTTTTTGAGGTGTGCTTGAATGTATGACAGAATGCAGACGTTAACAGATGAGATGTTGCAGAAAATTCACAGTGCTTCCATGACAGTGTTGAAGCAGACAGGTGTTGCCTTTAATGATGCCAAGGCCCTTGCCCTTTTTAAAGAAAATGGGTTCAAGATAGTCGACGAGACGGTGTTTTTTGAAGAGAGTGATATCAAAAAAGCAGTGGAGTCCGCCCCTTCAACATTTAAGGTCCATGCCAGGAATCCTGAACATACTGTTTCCATCGGTGGAGATGACGTTGTCTTTCTTCCCGCCTATGGTGCACCGTTCATAGCCACGGAAGAGGGGCGGCAGCGCACCGGCACCATGGAAGATTACAATAATTTTTGTAAACTGGTACAGACGTCCAACGTTGTTGACATGAACGGGTACCTGATGATTGATCCCGCAGATGTGCCTGCAAAGACCCAGGGGCTTGATATGGTGCTTTCCAATATCCTTTATTGCGACAAGGCATTCATGGGGTGCCAGACCAACCGCGAAATTGCCGGGGATCTGGTTGAGATGCTGGCCATTGCCTTTTGTGATGGGGACAAATCCAAGCTAAAGGATAAAGCCTGGTCTGTCTCCCTGATCAATGCCCTGACGCCGTTGCAATTTTCCGATGAGATGACCGGGGCGTTGATGGAACTTGCGGCCCATGGTCAGGCTGTTATTATTGCCAACATGGTAATTGGCGGCACCTCCGGCCCTGTGACCCTTCCAGGCATGCTGACCCTAATCAACGCCGAAGTGCTGGCCGGTATTGTCCTTGCCCAATTGGTGAACCCTGGTACTCCTGTTATTTATGGTTCCACATCTACTGCCACCAATTTTAAAACCGGAGCCGCGGCAGTGGGGGTACCGGAGCAGGCCGCACTGGTTTCCGCCACAGCCCAGATGGCCCGATTTTATACCTTGCCCAGTCGTAGTGGCGGTGGCCTTTGTGATGCCCATGTGGCCGATGCCCAAGCCGGATATGAGGCAAGTATGCAGCTTCAGACCGCTGTTCGTAACGGTGTAAACTTCATCCTTCATGCCTGTGGTCAGATGGGGGGGCACATTTCCCAGAGCTATGAGAAATTTCTCATGGATGAAGAGTATTGCGGCATGCTGCGAAAACTTATGAAACCTATGGAAGTAAACGACGAAGAGCTGGGCTTGGAAATCAAATCCATAAATGAAGCGGGTATCGGTGGGCAATACCTCACCCAGCCGCGGACATTTAAATTGTGCCGCAGCGAATATTTTCAACCCCTGTTATTTTCCCATGAGTCCCATGATGCCTGGAAGCGAAACGGCAGCATGTCCATGGAAAAGCGAGCTGGTAAGGCATTGACAGCCCGCCTGGAAAGTTATCAGAAACCCCATATTGATCTAGGGATTGAAAAAGCGCTTGTTGCTTATGTTGACAATCGAAAAGGGAAATGATGAATTTCTAAAAAAAGCCCCTTTCCAGGGATCAATTCTTCTGGAAAGGGGCTTTTTTTATAGTTGAGGGAAAAAGACAAAAAAGTTTTTAAAAAAATAAAATTTGATTCGGTTACTTTGAAAATTCTTTTAAGATCAGTGCAGATTATGCCCCGCACTGGGATGGCTCGCAAGTAAAAGGTTTTTTCACAACGATAGTTGATATCACCGAGCAAAAACAACAGGAAAAACAATTACAGGAGAGTTGCTAAGATGCAAATATTGTAACGCTTTTTTAAAACCTTGTTTTTTAAGTTTTTAAGAATATTACCTATGAAATTAACTATTTAAAGGTAATTTGCTCACATAACTAATTGGCAAAATACTGTAACGGAAAAAATAATTTTCAGATTTGGGTCATTTGGCTGTTTTTCCGCCCCCATAATTCAACATGATGTCGTCATAGATCTGAAGAGATATTGGGCAAAAAAAAGACCACCCAACTGCTAACTGGGCGGTCTATTCAAAAGAATGTGGGGTAAAAAGGGTTATTGGGGGGGCAGGTCCGAGATAAATTCCATGGCAAGGTTCAGGTCAACAAATGCATAATTCATTTCTTTTGCCTTGTCCCGGCAGTCCGTGCAAATTTCTTTAAATTTACGCATATCGCCCTTGGTAGCCATATAGAGCTGCTCAATGGCCTCCTGCTTAAAATCACTATACTCAGCAATAAAATCTTCTACCACAATAGGATACAAAATAAGCGTTTTCAAACGACTTAGTATGTCAGGATGCTCACTGGTCAGATAGGTTCGAACCTGGGGTAATCCGGCAAAGACCATGGGTATTTCTGCATCAATGATCCTTTTGAAGTAGGGCCAGACACGATTGTCCAAATCACTTGCCTCGTCAATGATGATGAAGCAGTTGGTCAGATTGCATATTTTTTTTAAGTACTCTGGCGTTCTGCGGTAACTGGCCGTTGTGTTATAATTTAATTGTTTTAAAATCAAAGCCAGCGTCACATGGATATTGAACAATGATTCGACCCGCACTGCATGCAGTTTTTTAGGTCGCAGTAGATGATGAATGCTTCCAGCTTTCCGTCTCTGTTGCAGCATTTCTTCACAGACCGTTTGTTCGGCCAGTTAAATGCGAGCCCACATACTGTGGCTTGCTACCGGGATGCCTTCCGTTTACTATTTCTTTTTGCCAAAGAGCACCTTGGGCGATCACCTTCTGAACTTCGCCTGGAAGAACTCGATGTGCCCTTCCTGGGAAAGTTCCTTGAATATCTCGAACTTGAACGTCACAATTGCACCCGCACAAGGAATAACCGTCTTTCTGCCCTTCAGGCTTTTTTCCGCTACGTTTCGTTCAGTGAACCGGCTCTTGCTTTACACTGTCAGCGCATCCTGGCCATCCCCGCAAAACGTTACGAGCGTTGCCCGGTTGAGTTTCTCACGGAAGAAGAGGCCTCCGCCCTTGTTGCAGCCCCCCAGCCTGATAAATGGATCGGCAGGCGTGATCGAACCATTCTTCTCGTCGCCATCCAGACAGGGCTACGCAATAGTGAGATAACCTCTCTCCGATGCGAGGATGTTCAATTTGGTACAGGAGCTCACGTCCATTGCCTGGGAAAAGGGCGTAAGATGCGGTGTACCCCGTTAGGCCCTGATGTCGCCACAGCACTCAAAGAATGGTTAACAGAGCAAGACGGCAATCCGAAATCCCTAGTATTTCCGAGTTCCCGCGGCACACGCCTCAGTGCAGATGCCCTACAACGACTCGTCGTAAAATATACTGCCGTTGCAAGCCGGTCTTGTCCGTCACTCAAAGGTAAAAAGGTGACACCCCACACTTTAAGACACTCAGCTGCCATGAATCTGCTGCGAGGTGGTGTGGATTTGAGTGTGATTGCTCTTTGGCTCGGTCACGAATCGACAGAGACAACTCAAATTTACTTGCATGCCGACATGCGGCTTAAAGAGCAAGCTCTTGCCCATGCAACATCGAGCGGTCTGGTTCCTGTCCGGTATCGACCAGAAGACCCATTACTCAATTTTCTTGAAAATCTTTGATTATGCCGACTAATATAGCACTGTGAATCAGAGACTCCAGGCAATCTGGGGCATTGGGAAATTTTAACGCGGCATAATAAGGCAGGCGGCATTATATTTGCGAACAGGCACTGAAGCGAGCGGTGCTCAACCGAAAAAATGCCATGTTTTACAGAAACGAGGTTGGGGCCTGGGTTGGAGACATGTTCACAAGTATCATCCATACTTGTTACCTGGGTAAAATCAATGCCATGGATTACCTTGTCAAACTCCAGAAATACGAATTGCATATAAAAAAGGATCCCGCAAAATGGATGCCATGGAATTACCTGGAAACCATCGAACAAATTGAAGATTTGACAATAACTCTCTGATTTCTGATCTTGCCTCCCTTCTCCATCCCCTGCCGCTGTTCATTATATATGTTCAGCGACGGGGTATTGGTGCTGTTTTTTTGATATCTCCATATTTTTCCTGTGTACCAACCAGCTCAAATAATACCGCTTTAATTTCTGTCAGACCTTCTATCTCCTTCCAGGTAGATATCTCGGTTGAAGCGCTTCATTTAATGGGCTTCAGAAAACAGGCATCCACTGTGACCGGTGATTCTGATCAAGTCCTTTATCATCTTGATTTAAAGCTGCGGTTATATCAGCTATTTCATACAGATTGTTGCCTCCCTCAAAACCCTTTCGGATAAGCACTTATATGAACAACTTCATTCAAGAGTGTTCAGATACTGAGCTGAAATGGCGGGAAACGCCGATCTGGATCAAGCTAAAGTACCTGGATTATATCATCAAGAAAATTTCAAGTCACGCATGCTTGCCGAAAGGACACAATAGGTTCAGGAATTTTTTCTTTGTTGTTCTTCATATCTTCAATTACATCAGCGACTATATTTCGAATTCCTTTTAAAGCAAATTCCGGGGTCTCGGCTAACCAACTTAAACTAGGCAGTTCTGCACATAAACCCACATATTCATCGTCGTCCGCTGACCAAGTTACTCTATATGTATAATGATCATTTTTTATTGCCACTTTCTACCTCCAATCTTTCAATCGC
>Ga0307987_1000299_pt1 | contig 29785 bp, 25 predicted proteins | sample EllFjometagen181_FD_203157 | JGI IMG/M metagenome (GOLD analysis project Ga0307987, IMG submission 203157) | Marine microbial communities from Ellis Fjord, Antarctic Ocean - #181 | ecosystem: Environmental > Aquatic > Marine > Unclassified | place: Southern Ocean | collected 2014-10-08 | reverse complement strand
AGCTCAACAAGCGCGTCATCGGCGTGGGTACCCGTGGCTCGACCTCCAAGCTGCTGGTCCAGGCCACCGACGAGTTCATCTACTACAACAGCCTGATCGCGAAGCACGAACAGCGGCAGCAGTCCAGCAGCAACCGGCGCCGCGACCATGACCGTGACCGTGACCGCGACCGCGACCGCGACCGTGGCCGTGGCCGTGGCCGTGACCGCGACCGCGAAGAGCGGGACGACCGCGGAGAGCGGGACGACCGCGGAGAGCGGGACGACCGCGGAGAGCGGGACGAGCGGGACGACCGCGACCAGAACAACCACGCCGTGGCCCTGGACAAAGAGCAAGCGTTCGCGCTGCTGCGCGAGGCCATCGAAGGCCTGCAGCAGGAGACCGATGGCTGGGTGCTCGCCAGCATCGTCAAGTCGGCCATGACCCGTCGCGAGCCCTCGTTCAGCGAGAACGACCTTGGCTTCTCCAGCTTCGGCCGCTTCCTCGAGGCCGGCAAGAAGCGCGGTCTGTGCTCCATCCGCCGAGATGAACGCTCCGGCGGCTACCGGGTGGACGTCACGGGCGACCAGCCCCACGACGAAGAAGAAGAAGGCGCCGCCCCCCAGGGTAAGGACAGCCGACCCCGCCCCGCCGATGGGCATGGCTTGCCGACCCTGAGCCCCGAAGCCACCGTGTTGCGGGAGACCCTGGCCGGCGAAGGCCTCGACCCCCTCAGCCGCAGCGTGCGCGCCCTCTTGGTGGGCCTGGTCATCGACCTGGTGCTCGAACGCAAGGAACGTCGCCGCCGCACCAACATGCACACCCTGCGCTCAGAGATGGTGCGACGGGTCAAGCAGTGCGACGACAGCGCGCTGACCGCGAACCGAGCCCGCTCGGTCATCCGCGCGCTGCGCGAGGCCGGCGTGTTCCTGCACGCCGACGGCACCTCGGTACGCTCGGAAGGTGCCAACTTCTCACTGCAGACCGAAGAGATCGAGCCGATCCTCGACCTCATGGACACCTGCTACCTTCGCGAACTGACCCGCATGGGCTTCGACGAGCCCCCCACCACCGCCGCCATGGCAGAGCTGCTGCTGGACAACGCAGATGCAGCACGGCGCATCGAGGAAGTACTGGCCTGGCTCGCTATGGAAGCCGATGTGCCAGAGGAAGCCGAGGTCGGCCCGGGCGACATCCAGCCGGACTCAGAGACCAGCGAAGAGTAGCCGGGGCACTCTGCCCCCGGGCACCCTTCCCTTCCACGGACGCAGAAGCGCCAGCCCGCGATGCGGGCTGGCGGTCGCTGCGTGTACTGCGCTACTCGTCGTCGGGAGCGACGGCGGGAGCGGCGGGAGCGGCGGGAGCGGCAGGAGCGGCAGGAGCGGCAGCGGCAGCGGCAGCGGCAGGCTGCGCCGAGGTGGGCAGCAGGATGTACCCCTCGTACAGGTCGCCGAGGAATGCGCAGTCTTCGGGACCGCGCAAGTCGAGGTAGGCCGAGACATAGGCGCACAGCGCTGCCTCGATCTTGTCCTCGAGCTCGCCTAGACGAGTGCCGTTGAGTCCTGCGAGGTCCTTGTCCAACAGCGAGCGCAGCGCGGGGCTGCTGACCAGACTGGGGCTGGCGTCGGGCAAGTGGAGCGAGAGCAGCTCACGGTAGCGAGCCACGGCATCCTTGCGGGCGCCGATGGGACCGTGCTTGAGACGGATGGGGCGTTCGAGGTTGAACAGCAGCACCTGCGCCGGCTGGGTGAAGGTCTCGATGACGCGATCACCTTCGGCCTGGGGATCGGGATCGAAGCCCATGCGCATCATGGCGCGGCCCATGGTGCGGGGGTGACCCGCAGCGACGATGTTCACCTGGTGATCATCGATCTGGTGGCGTGCGAAGTGCTGGTTGATGAGATCATCGCAGGCGCGACGGCCGTTGCTGTTCTCGACGATGATGGGCGCGTTCACAGACATGATCGCGCCGTGACGACCACGGTTGCGAGCGATCCATCCGAGCACGTCTTCGTGGGTGCGCAGGTGAGCGGTGGACACCAAGCGGATGGTGCCGTCGTCCATGGGCTCCATCACCGCGCCGCCGGAGCTGTTGCGGGGAGCCCAGGCCAAATCGAGGCCCATGTAGCGAATCTTCTTCAAGCTGGTACCCCTCTAAAGTGCGTTGAGGCGCCCAGTGGACGCCCCGTGGGGAGACTTCGGGTCCGCCCAGGGGGGGCGGGGTCCAGCCTCCCTAACAGGTTTCTCCAGAGGTGGCCGGGCGGAACGCTGGAGGGCTCAGACCCTGCGCTCGGCCTCGAGCGCCCAGCGCAGTGCAGGCAGGTTCGAGACATGCCTGCGAAGCAGGGAGCCTGCGCCATCGCGCAGGTCCATGGCGATGCCCACGGCTTCGGCCCAGGCTTCCTCACCGCCTTGGACGTGCAAGGCCCGCAGCAACACAGGCTTATCGCCGGCCTGACGGGCCACCTTCACCGCAGCGCTGACGGCCGCGGCGTCGCCCACGATCTCGGCTCCGGCGAGCAGAAGGCGCGCCATGTAGTGGCGAGCCTTGACCTTCTCGAGCACATCCAGGGCATCCTCGAGGGGGTGAGCGCTGGCGGTCAGCACCCCGGTCATTCCCTCGCCGTAGGCAGCGATCACAGCATGGCCGAGCTTGCGGGCGAGATCGGTGGCTTGGTCGAAGGACGCCAGCGCAGCCTGGCGATCGCCAGACTGGAAGCGGATCTCCCCCGCCGTGACGTGGTGGGCGAGGCGGGTGAGCACGTCCGCACGCGGCTCGCGAGCCGCACGGAAGCGCCGAAGCAGCTTGGCTGCGCCTCGAAGATCTCCGGCCGCCAGGTGAACACGACCGCGGCTGACGCCCATGCGGGCCTCGAGGTAGGGGTGGCCCAAGGTCCGCGCGTTGCGCATCGCGCGGTCCAGCAGCTCGACAGCCTCGCCGAGGCGTCCCTGGGAGCTGCGGATGCTGGCCAGCTGCTCCAACATGCAGCAGGTGGCCGGACACACGCGGGCTTGGTCCATGCGCTCGAGGGTGGAAGCCAGGAAGCGCCCAGCTTGTTCGGCCCGCCCGCCAAAGCTGTGGACCATGCCCATGGCACAGTGAATGCGCGCCAACAGCTCGGGCTCGCCAGCGGCCTCGGCTTCGCGCGCCGCGTTTTGAAGGCGTTCGAGGGCGCTGCGCTCGGAGCCCCGGTGGAAGGAGCAGGTACCCTTGAGGAAAAGCAGCCAACCTGCCGCGAAGCGGTCCTGGGGACACAGGGCGAAGATCTTCTCGGCCTCGAGGGTGAGCGCCTCACAGCGAATGCCCGATCCCGTCTCTAGCTGGACCCTGGCCAGCCCCAGGGTGGCCCAGCCAACCAGGGGCTGCTCGCAGCCTTCCCGGGCGAGCTGCCGCGCCGCCACGAAGGCCACACGGGCGTCCTCGAGGCGACCGTCGCGAAGCATGAGCTGCCCGCGCAGGTGGGCGACCTCGGCGTTGAGGAGGGAGTCTTCGGGAGGTTGCTCCACCAGGTGGGACAGGATCAGCCGGGTGCGCAGCACCTCGCCAGCGAAGAGGGCCTTGCTGCCTAGATCGATGAGCCGCCGAACCTTACCGTCATCTTCGGCTCCAAGGACCGCGTGCAGCGCCAAGGCTTCGTCGCGCCAGGGGCTGGGCGAGTGGTCCTCGACCGCCGACGCGAGTGCCCGGTGCATCTCCCGCTCTTGTTCGGGGCTCAAGGACTCGTGTACCAGCGCCGTGAGCGCCGGCCGACGGATGCGGATCCAGTCATCGTCGGCGGAGCTACGCTGGGACGCAAGCCCCAGCCTCAACAGGTTGTGGATATCCAGCCCGGCGCGATCCACCTCGGCCGCCGCGATGAGGACGTCCATGGGCACCGGCCCACCCGCCACAGCCAGCACCGCGAGGGCACGGTGGCCCGGCCGAGGCAGCTCGGTGAGCGCCTGACGGAACAGGGGGCGCAGACCGAAGGACCCGACGTTGGCCGCGCCGGCGTCGAGGGTCCACTGGGGCTCGCCGTCGTCGTCGAGGCCATCGCAGCGCAGCGCACCCCGACCGTGTAGCTCCCGCACCGCCTGGACCACCAGCGCAGGCAGCCCACCGGTCTCGCGGTGCAATAGGCTGGCGAGGTTGGCCGGAGGAGACGAGCTACCGAGCATGCGGGCGACGAGGCCCGAGACCTCGTCCCGCTCGAGGCTGCGGAGAGCCACCTCACGACCGGGCAGGCCTTCCTGGGCAAACAGCGCGGTGGTGACCACCGAAACACCGGGGGCCACCGCCACGAGCTCACCCAGCAAGGCGAGGTCTTCGGGGGGGGCCAGGTGCAGATCTTCGATGAGCAACAGGAAGGGCCCCTCGGCCGCCATCTGCTGCAGTCCTTCTCGGACGGGATCGATGCGCGCCGGCACCGGGGACTGCAGGATGATGGCGAGAGCATTGGCGAGCTGCGGCAGCAGGTTGCGCTGGACGCCCCAGGGCCGGAAGCGCATGGCGATGCACTCGAGCCCGGCGTCGTGGGCCAGCCGAAGCGCCATGCGGGCCACGCGGCCGGTGCCTGCGCCAATCTCGCCGACAATGTGGACGACCCCCGCGCCGTCGATGACGGCTTCAATGGCACCGCGAGCGGCCCAGCGGCCCACCAGCGGGGGAGCGCGGAGCTCGTTGTGGCCGCTCTCGCGACCGGTCAGCAGCGCGGCGGCGATACCCGCCGATGACGGGCGGGCCGAGGGGTCGCGCGCCATGAGCTGATGGATGAAGTCCATCAGACGGATCGGAGCGTCCCGGACCCGCTCCGCGAGTGGCTGGGCCCCACCCGCACGGTGGGCCCGCAGGTAGCCGGCGGTGCCCCGGGCCGAGTAGGGCCGGCGGCCGCACAGCGCCTCGTACAGAGTGATGCCGAGGGAGTAGAGGTCGCTGCGGGGGTCCACCTCGGCGCCGGCGATCTGCTCTGGGGCCATGTAGGCATAGGTGCCCATCACGTCGCCAAGCGTGGTGGTGAAGGGGTCCTCCGGGTCCATGGCCAGGCCCAGATCCATCAGGATCACGCGACCGTCCTCGCACAGGTAGATGTTGGAGGACTTCACATCACGGTGGATGACGCCGCGGTGGTGCAAAAAGCCGAGCACCCTGAGCATGGCCAGGGCCACCGCGAACACTTCATCGGCGTGGAGAGGGCCGGCCTGGTTGAGCCGCTCCGACAGGGTGCGCCCTTCGAGCAGCTCGAGCACCAGGGTGGGCCGGGGGGCGTCGACCACCTGGTAGCACAAGGGCAGGCCTTCGTGGGCGAGGCGCTGTAGCAGATAGCCCTCGCGCAGGAAGCGTCGCACATTGGCGCGGGATCGCTCGGGATCGCGAAGGATCTTGAGGGCGACCACGCGCCGATCCTGATCCGCTACTGCGCGGTACACATCGGCGATCCCCCCCGAACCGAGGAACTCGTCGATAACGAAGCCGGCGACCTCTATGGACACGCAGTAGGCATATCCCGGCCGCAGCCCCGGGGCTCCGCATCAGCGCCCACGGGTGACATTCGAGACATGGTGTACTCAGAACACGCCAAGCACACCGGGATAGCCGAGCTCCACACCCAGCATGGACGTCCAACCATCATCGGACTGGACCACCAGCCACCTCAGACTGCTGCCACCCAAGCCCACAGAAGCCACCGCCCCGGGCCAGATCCCCGTCGGGGCTGGAAACAGGTGGATGGCATCGTCCGCGATGTCGGCTCGAACACTCTCCACCAACAGGCAGGTGCCCCCGAGATCCAGGGTGGTGCTCCAGCGGCCGTGGCCCAGGCGCAGTCGCAAGCTCGCGGCGGCCTCACCGGCGACCCAGCTCGAGGAACCCAGGGAGAGCGCGGTCCACCGCTGATTAATGGGAAACATCAGACCGGCGCGCGCGATCAGCCGATCCCGCAGCGCCAACTGAAGCGCCCCGCCAAGGGACGGCGCCGCGTCCATGTCCAGGCCTTGGATGCCCACCAGGGTGCCTCCCCAGGTGCCCCCCAGCAGACGCTTCTGGGGTTCGTTCACGAGCGCCCGGATGCCACTGGAGGGGGAGATGAACGCGATGTTGTCGCCGGAGAGCCGACGACTCGCGATGCCCACAATGCGCCCTTGGTCGTCCACCACCGGACCACCGGAGTTGCCGGGGTTGAGCGCTGCATCGACCTGAACGAGCCGCTGGCCCACCGCGCTGACCACACCGCGGCTAGCGCTCCACTGCAGCGTACCGGCCAACAGGGGGCTCGAGTCGGCCTGGGGAGCGAAGGGATGGCCGAGCGCCCAGACGGTCTCACCCTGACGCGCGCTGCCATCGCGAACCTCGAGCCAGGGAGAGCCCGCCAGCTCCGGCGCTTCGAGCAGCGCGAGATCCTGGCGAGGGGCGGTGGCCACCACCCGCGCTTCGATGCTCACGCCATCGCGGGTGGTCAGCTGGGGCCTGCGTCCGCTGGACACGCAGTGGTAGGCCGTGGCTACGGTGCCCTGGTCGTCGATGAGCACTGCGGAGCACCAGGCCGAGCCAGTGACCAACACCAGCACGCTGTCCAACCACCGCTCCGCGGGCTCTGTGAGCACTGCTGCCTGGGCGGGTTCGGAGGCCTCCACAGGCTCGGTGGGCTCGGTGGCCGCAGCGGTTGCGAGCGCGATCAGAACGACGGAGATCGAAGGGAGCAAGACCATGGGCTGCCCCTATCACCGGCCAGCCCGACGCTTCACGGATAAGTGCGGGCTCCCGTTCGGAGCCAGGCGCCCATGCCCCGTGCCACCTCGCTATCGCTGCTCCTCGCCACCGTCGCCACAGTCGCGACGACAGCGTGCGAGTCCGCCCTCGACCCCCAGGCGGACCCCGCCGCAGCCACAGCGATCGTGCCGGCCGTCGAAGCACCGCCCCAGCCCGTCGGCGTTCCGACCATCGCCACCGGATCTCCCATCGCCCTGGACACCCCCGCGCCGCGCATGGCTGCTCGCCACATCCTTGTGGCCCACGAGACCGCTGCACGAAAGCCGCTGCACGTCCACCGCACCGCCACGGCGGCCCGCAACAAAGCCAAACAGATCGTGCAACGCCTGACCGCAGGGGAAGACTTCGAGGCGCTGGCCAAGTCCGAATCGGACTGCGTCTCCGGCCCGAGCGGCGGATTTCTTGGGGCCTTCGAGGCTGGCGCCATGGCCCCCGCCTTCGAGGCGACCGCGTTCGCCCTGGCCGACGGCGAAGTCAGCGGGGTGGTGGAGTCACCCTTCGGCTTCCACGTCATCCGGCGGGAAGCGCTCGAAGAAGTCCACATCGCACAAATCCTCATCGGCTTCGCAGAAACGGATTCGCGCAGCTCTGCCCGCGGCCGCGACGAGGCTCTCGCACGGGCCGAGCGCGCACGCGCCCGCCTCGACGCCGGCGAGGACTTCGAGGATGTGGCTCGGGATCTCTCTGACGGGGCCGCGGGACTGCGGGGTGGAGATCTCGGCTGGTTCACCCGCGGCGAGCACCTGCTCGATTGGGAAGAACGAGCCTTCTCCCTGAAGCTCGACGAGACCACAGGCCCCTTCGAGACCACCGCGGGCCTACACCTGCTGAGGCGCTTGGAGTAGACAGAAAGCTACAGCGCGGCTTCGACCTCGGCGCGGATCTGAGCGTCGTCGGTGGGCACGATCTGGTCGTTGATCATGCGCATGTCGCGGCCGATGAGCTGCAAGCGCGGGAAGCCGTCGGCACCGACCACCTGGGCTGCGATGCCCGCGTCGTCGGCCACCACCGGAGCGGTGATACCGAAGTAATCAGCCCAGCTCTGCAGCACCTCGAGGTCGGGCACGTCGCCTTCGTTGTCCTCGGACAGAAGGGTGATGTACATGAAGTCGTCGGCGCCGAAGTGGTGCCAGGTCTCGTCCACATCCGCCGCGAGGGTCTGACAGACCGCGCACCAATAGGTGGAGTGGTCCAATACGATGACCTTGCCGTAGAACTGCCACAGAGACACTTCCTCGCCGTTCTGATCCATCAAGCGAAAGTCGGGGACCACATCACCCGCATACCAACCCTGGCCCTCGAGGCCCTGAGGGGGCTCACCCATAGGCCATGAGTTCACAGGGGCTTCCCAGCTCCACTCACCGCTGCCGGTGTCGGGCGGGCTGTAGAGCTTCGGGGTGCAAGCCATCAGCAGTGCGAAAATCGGAACGAGCATCGGAACCTCCGAACGGGCAGTGTATCTCTGGGCTACCGTGGTCCGCACCCACAGACCTGCCTGGAGGGCGGCCGAGGCCACACAACGCAAGGTGCGCCAGCACAGCTCGAGGGGCCTTCCTTTCCGAGAAGCCGTGGATAGCATGCCGCCCATGAGCAGTACCCATTCCCTCACCCGCGACCAGCTCCTGGCACGCTTCCACGCCTACGGCCAGCCGCGGGAGCGCTGGCGCATCGGCGGCGAGTTCGAGCGCCAGGCCCTACGCCCAGACGGAAGTCCCGTCGGCTTCTTCGGGCCCCACGGCATCCAAGAGATCCTGGGCGCCCTCGCCGCCCGCAATGGCTGGCGTGAGATCCGCGAAGACGATCACCTCATCGGCCTGTGCGGCAAGTCGAAGCCCGAAGGCCCCGGCCCCTGCCTGACCCTCGAGCCCGGGGGCCAGGTGGAGCTGTCGGGGTCCCCCCACCGCAGCTTGCTGGCCCTGCGCGACGAGTTCATGGGATTCCAGGCCGATCTGTTGGCGGTGGCCCAGGATCGTCCCGTGCGCTGGATCGCCTGCGGCTACAGCCCGCTGGCCGACGTCGAGGACATCTCGTGGGTGCCCAAAAGCCGCTACGCGGTGATGCGCACCTACCTGCCCGAGCACGGCGATCTGGCCCACCACATGATGAAGGCTACCTGCGCCGTGCAGGTCAACTACGACTATGCGGACGAGACCGACTGCGCGCGCAAGGTCCAAGCCGTGGCGCGCATCGCGCCCCTGGTCACGGCCATGTTCGCCAACTCCCCCCTTCGTCAGGGGCGCGAGACCGGCTTCCAGTCCTACCGGGCTCACATCTGGACCCGCACCGACCCCGACCGCTGCGGCATCCCCCAGTGGCTGGTGGAACACTACAGCCACGAGCGCTGGCTGACCTACCTGCTTCAGGTCCCCATGATGTTCGTGCGCATCAACGGGCACCACCGTCCCGCCCACGGCATGGACTTTGGCACCTACATGGACCAAGGCGTCGAGGGCCACTTCCCCACCATGGAGCACTGGGAGCTGCACCAGACCAGCGTGTTCCCGGAGCTGCGGGTCAAGCGCACCTTCGAGGTGCGGGGCATCGACTGCGTCTCCCCTCCCCTGGCCATCGCCGCCTGCGCCCTGTACACCGGGCTGCTGTACGACGACCAGGCGCTGGATGGTGCCATCGAGCTGGGGGCCGAGCTGTCCAGCCACGGCAGCGCGACCGAGCTGTTGGATCGCGCCGCGCGGGACGGCCTCGAGGCCGTCGCCGGCCGCAGCTTCGCGTCCTGGTGCGAGGCTCTTGTGACTCAGGCTCAGGCGGGTCTCGAGCGCCACGAGCCCGCGGCCCTGCCGCTGCTCGAGCCCGCGGCAGCGCTGGTGGCCAGCGGTCGCAGCCCGGCCAGGGAGCTCCAGCGACGGTGGCGGGAAGACCCTCGACCCGAAGCGCTAATCGACTGGATCAGCCTCGATGAGGCCAGCCTCGGATAGACGCCCCAGGGCGTCCACCGCCGCCGCGGTCTGAGCTTGGCGCTTGGACCGCGCTCGCCCGCGGCCCCACTCCCTGGGCTCATCGCCCAGCTCGGTGGCGCACATGGCGACAGCCTCGAACCAGCGGTCGTGAGCAGGACCGCCATCGGCCACAATGGGGAAAGTGGGCACCGGGGCTCCGCGGGCCTGAAGCGCTTCCTGCAGGTGGCTCTTGGGCGGCTCGAGGGAGCCCCCTCGGGCATCGGCTTCCAGCATCAAGGGCTCGAGCACCGCCCGGGCAGCGTCCAGCCCACCATCAAGGAAGACAGCGCCCACGACAGCCTCGAAGGCGTCCTCGATGCGAGAATCCCGGCCCCTCTCCGCCTCGTGCTCGGGCAGGCGACCCCGCAGCAGCATGCGGGGGTCATCCAGCCCCAGCTGCTCACCCCATGCGGTCTGCTGGGCACCCCGGACCTGGAGGCGACGACGCTTGGTGAGCTCGCCCTCGCTGGCTCCCGGGTAGGTGCGGTAGAGGAACTCGCTGAGCACCAGGTAGAGCACGCCATCGCCCAGGAACTCGAGGCGCTCGAAGTCCTCGAGGATCCCGTGTTCGTCCCGGCACTGCCGCTCGTGGGCGAAGCTCCGGTGGGTCAGGGCCCGCTCGAGCAGGGAGATGTCCTCGAAGTGGTAGCCGAGGCACGCCTGCAAGCCCTCGAGAAGCTGTGTCCGCTCTTCGCTCATGGTCCAGCCTCCTGAGTGGGTTCCCCTCCTGCGAGCGGCGGTCCACCTATCCCGTCGATGGAGATGAAGGGCCTGATTCCATCCAGGGTAGCGGGTCCGATACCGGAGACACGCAGGAGATCGTCCACCAAAACGAACGGTCCACGGGATTTCCGATCTTCCACGATGGCGGCCGCCCGTGAGGGGCCGACCCCCGGGAGCTGCTCCAGCATGTCCGCGTCGGCAGTGTTCGGGTCCACCGGGAGGCCGACCAATAGGCGCTCGTCAGCCAACCACACCCGAGCGCTGCCATCGGGGAGCAAAACCAGCCGATAGCCGTGGTGCACCGGAAGATCAGCGAAAGGATCGAGCACCGTGTCCGGGTCGGCGCCAGCCTGAATGAAGGCCTCCCGCACCGTGGTCCCCTCGGGCAACTCGTAGATACCAGGAGCGCTCAGAGCACCCTGCACTTCCACCAGGGGCAATGGATCGGCGGGCGGCTGCGCGCGCCACAGACCTCTGAGCACCAACGCGGAGACCACCAGCAACAGCAGCACGGCCCCCGCCCGTAGGCGCCGAATCAGATCAGCGGTCCTCCGGGGAGAGGGCGCGAGACCGCGGCCGCGCTCCGACGACGCCTCACCCGCGCCGAAGGGACTGTGGCCGTCAGCGCTCGTCATGGATGAGGGCCTCGAGCGCTGCGTGACCGGGCCCTGTGGCCTCCAGCCGTACCTCGCGCTGGTCGATGCGGCCCGGCAGCCAGCACAGCTCGACCCGGAGATGATCATCGGGCAGCAGACCGGGCAGGCGATCGGCCCACTCCACCAGCGCGATGCCGTCGGCCTCCAGCGCCTCTGGAAGACCGATGAGCTCGGCCTCTTCGTCGTCACAGAGCCGATAGACGTCGGCGTGGAACAACACGAGGCGGCCGCCATCGTGCACGCGCATCAGCACGAAGGTGGGGCTGGTGACCAAGCCGGGAACCCCGAGCCCGCGCCCCACGCCCTGAGCCAGCAAGGTCTTGCCCACCCCGAGGTCACCCAGCAGGGCCACCACGGTGCCCGCGGTGGCGGCAGCACCGATGCGCTCGCCCAAGGCCAGGGTCTGCTCGGGAGATGTGTACACCGCGGTCTGCATGGGCGCCCTCTACCCGAGCCCCGTCAACGCTGCACGGGAAACCAGCGCGCGGGCGAGCCGCTGATGAGCACGCCAGGCTGCCCGTCCCTGGTGGCGATCACCGCGCTGCCGGCATCGCCCACGTCGGCCACGTCCAGGTCCTGCCAGCCCATGCCATCACGGCTGAGCACGTGCACCCGGGTGGAACCGGTGATCAGGAGCCAGGCGCTGGAACCGGCGCCGAACACCTCGATCTCCCGCACCGTGAACTCACCGTCGAAGGAGGCGATGGTCCGCGCCTGCTGCCAACCGTCGCCGCTGAGCAATCGAACCCGTGCGACCCCCTCGCTGCCGTAGCGATAGTGCCAGCCGTCCCCCACCAGAAGCTCGTCCCCTGCCCGCCCGTCGAGCTCCGTGGACAGCAAGGATCGCACGCCGCGCAGGGTGGGGAGCCCAGTGATCCGGTCACCATCCCGCAGAGTCAGATCCCCGTCGGAGCGGGGCTCGTCCCCATAGATTCGGCCCACCAGAACCCCGGCTTCCACGGGCTGCTGACGGGTAGCCAGAGCCGCCGAGACCTGGGGCTCGAAGCTCCACAACTCACCCTCGGAGGGACGGAGCCAGCCGCCCTCGACCTGCTTGCCATCGGCAAAGGCCGCCATCCAGACACCGTCGGCGACGATGCGCAGCTCGGTGATCTGGTTGCGCTCGCCCTGGCGCTCCCACACCAGCCGCGCCCCCTGTTCATCCAACAGCCACACCCGCGCCGAGGCCCGGGGCTGAGCACGACCCACGCCGCAGCCCAGGAGGATCTCTTGGCGACCATCGCCGTCCACATCGCCGCGGGCCGAGACCTGCACCAGCGCGCCCAGGTCCTGCTCGTGCCCATCCCAGCGAGCGACGCCTTCGTGCACCAGCACCATGCTGTCGTCGCCGCCACCGTGCAGATCGCCAGCGGCGACCGCGTCGGCCGGTTCGAGTTCAGCGGGTTCGCCGAGCACAGCGGGGGTAGAGTCGGTGCCCGACCCACCGCAGGCCAGCGCGAGCAACAGCAGAGCAGCGGTCATGTGCAGAGTCTACTTCGCCGCGACCAGGGACAGGACCTCGTCGAAGGCTGCGGTGTAGTTCTCACGGTCGTAGAACACCACGTTGACGATGAGGAAGGCGGTGGGGTTCATGGTGTCCTCGGGAGGTGGATGGGTCATCCTTCCATAGCCATGGATGCGCGCCCGAAGCAAGCGCGTTCCGCCCGCGAGCGCATCCCGCCCAGGGTTCGGGCCCGAATGTTCGGTCATGGCCTCGCCGCTGTGCCCCGGGGGACCCACCGTGGTAGCTTGAAACCCTGCCACCAGGAGGAACACTTGTCGGCAGAAGCCAGCGCTACCCTGGCCGAAGGCCGCTACCGACTGATCGAAGTGATCGGCTCAGGTGGCATGGCCACGGTCTACCGCGCCTTCGACACCCGCCTCCAGGTGTCTCGGGCCATCAAGGTGCTGTTGCCAGCCCTGGCCAACCGCGAGCGGCTGCGAGCTCGCTTCGAGGCCGAAGCGCGCACCATGGCGCTGCTCGAGCACCGCAACATCGTGCGGGTCTACGACGTCGGCTCCGACGGCAATCGAGTCTACATCGTGATGGAGCTGGTGGAAGGCGGCAGCCTGGTGGACCGCCTCGAGGAGCACGGCCCGCTGCCGGCACGGCAAGCCGTGGATGTGGGGCTGCATGTGCTAGCAGGCCTGGCGGTGTCCCACAGCCGCAGCATCGTCCACCGCGACATCAAGCCCCACAACGTGCTGCTCACCTCCGATGGCGAAGTGCGGGTCACAGACTTCGGCATCGCCCGCCTGGCGGAGAGCAACGACAACCTCACCAAGACCGGCGCCATCATGGGCACCTGGGGCTTCATGGCCCCCGAGCAGCGCGCGGACTCCAAGGGCGTCGATGTCCGCGCGGATCTGTACTCAGTGGCGGCCACGCTCTACAGCTGCGTCACCAACGAGACCCCCATGGATCTCTTCGCCGCCGAGCTGGACTCGTCCATGCTCGCCCGCGTCGCAGAGCCCCTGGCGGAAGTGATCCGCAAGGCCACACGCTATGACCGCGAAGAGCGCTACGCCGACACCACGGCCATGGCCGAAGGCCTTCGCCGCATCCGTGACCGGCTCCCCCCCGTTCCCGCTGACGCCCCCCCGCTGGCCGTTCCCCCCACCTGGGTGAAGCCACCGACCCGGCCCACCGCCACCCTGCCTCTGGCGGACTCGCCCTCCGACCGGCGCAACGACTCCCAGGACACCATCCAGCCCCAGTCCCTGGCGGGCCAAAACGGCGACGCGGTGGCCGACGGCGATCCCACCCCCACCATGGTGCCCCACCGCACCCCGCCGCCCACCGCGCGTGAAAACTACACCTTCGACGCCCTCGGGGGCGACACCTCCATGCAGGCGCTCGAGGATCGCGCCGTGGCCGCGGTCCAGAACGAGACCCCAGACGAGCGCCCTCCGGTTCGCAAGACCGTGGTGCCTGCCGAGCCCGACTTCCTCGACGAGCCCAACAAGCGCAGCAAGGCCGGCATGCTGCTGCTCATCGGCTTGGCGCTCATCGCGATCCCCACCGTGGTGGTGGCCGGCGGCGCCTTGTTCCTCGGCTGGGGCCTGTGGCCCGCGAGCATGCCGGTCGAACCCGCCCCGCCCATCGTCCAGCCCGACCCCGTGGTACCCGATCCCGTCGAGCCCGATCCCCCCGAAGACGATCCGGCGACCGACGTCGAGCCCCAGCCTTTGCAGCCCCAACCCATCGCACCGCGCGAGCCGCCCTGGCGCCCGCCGGTGGAGCCCACGCTCGAGCCAATCGTCCAGCCCGATCCCAAGCGCTCGCAAGCGTCACCCGACAGTCAACAGCAGGATGGGCGCGAAGTAGGAAGCACCACGAGCGATGCCCCACTGGCCACCATCCCCGATCCCGCGGCCTCCGCAGCGCCCGCCTTGGTTCACACCCCCTTGAGCAGCGTAGCGGCCGACAGCATGGTGGACATCATCGCCGAGGTCACCACCGGCCGCTACAAGGTCACCCTGTACTACCGGCCTGCGTCCTCCGGCGAAGCCTACCGGGCCAAGGTGATGATGCTGCGCGGTGACGCCTACAAGGCCAGCGTGAAGATCGACGTCTCCTACGCCAACGGGCTCGAGTACCACATCAAGGCCGTGGCCGAAGAACCCGGCCTCGACAACCTCAACAGCGGCTCGGGCTTCCGCCCCCATCGCGCCGCCCTGAACTGAGCCCACCGACGGCCATGTCCCCAGCAGTGCCAGCCCCAGATCAGCTACAGGTGGCGGAGCTGTTCGCCTCTATCCAAGGTGAGAGCAGCTTCGCGGGCCTGCCCTGCAGCTTCGTTCGGCTGGCCGGCTGCGATCTGCGCTGTAGCTGGTGCGACACCGCCTGGGCCCAGCCGCCGCACGGCGGACAAGCCATGGGCATCCCCGGGATCCTGGCTGCCCTGGACGAGCACGCCCTGGGCCTGGTGGAGCTGACTGGAGGCGAACCCCTCCAGCAGGCCGCGGCGATCCCGCTGCTCGAGGCCATGCTGACCGCGGGCTACCGAGTGCTGCTCGAGACCAGCGGCGCCTGCGACATCGGGCCTGTGCCCCCCGGGGTGCACATCATCCTCGATCTCAAGGGTCCCAGCTCCGGCCAGACCCACCGGATGCGCTGGGACAACATCCCCAAGCTCCCGGCAAGCGCCGAGATCAAGATCGTCCTGGCGGACCGCGGCGACTACGAGTGGGCACTCGACATCATGGGCGAGCACAATCTGGCCGCCCGCGGCCCCGTGCTCTTCTCCCCCATCAGCACCACCCTGCCCCCCCGTGACCTAGCGGCATGGATGGTCGCTGACCGCACCCAGGCACGCCTACAGCTCCAGCTGCACAAGTACATCTGGAGCCCGGACGAGAAAGGGGTCTAGTCCCGCGGACTAAACGCCGAGGCTGTTCTTCAGGGTATCGACGTGGCCGGAGAGCTCGCCCCAGAAGTGGCGCCAGGAGCCGACGTCCAGCAGGTCGCCACCGAAGTAGCGCGGGGGCTTCACCACCGGGTAGGCGTCGGGCTTGACCTCCATGAGGACCCGGCGCACTTCGACCCTCTCGCGCAGCTCGCGCACGACCTTCGCGTGGCCCGCCACGGTGGCGGCGAAGGGGGTGAGCTGTTCGATGACTTCTTCGCGGGCGTCGAGGCTGAACAGCGCATCGACCCAGGGGCTGCAGACGATGGCGGAGGCCTCGCGCAGCTCGCGGTAGGCCCGGTTGAGCAGCTCGCGCGCAGCGCCCCATTCTTCTACCGTGAGGCGTTCCTTGGAGTCCAGCAGCGCCAGCACGCGATGGATGCGCAGCTCGGTGACGATGCCCATGGCCCGGAACAGGCGCACACAGTTGGCGATCCCGTCGATGGCGGGGTGGGCGGTGTGCCACTTGAGCTTGCGCATGTGGCGGTCCATGAACTTCTGGATGCCATCGGCCGCCTTGACTTCCGCCTGGAAGGTGGTGACCGTGATGACGCTCAGATCGCCCAAGGAGAGGTCATCGACGAGGGTATCGTCGGCCTTGGTGGACCGAGGAATGTTGAGCTTGGCGAAGAATTCTTCGATCCGCTCGGGCTGATCACTCAGAATGTCGTCATTCAGGATGGCCTTGAAGTTGGCCTCGGTCTTGGCGGCTTCCCGGACTAATGTCGAGATGGTCTGCTGGTTCTGGCTCAAGTCCGACTCCCTCTTCCGCTGTTGCGGGATCTGCGGGCCTTGGCGGTCCGCGACATACCTGTGGGGGCGCATCATGCGCTCGCCTCGGGACCGCTTCTTCTATCGTTCGAAGGCTCAGAGGGCAATCGCCACGCGAGCACTGAGCCCAAGAACTCCCCCGGTTGGCACCCCGAGAGGCGTAGGCTCCCTCACGGAAGAACCCCGGGTCGGGCGTGGCGAGCTCCGTATCTCCGAGGACACGATACAGCCTTCGAGTATGTGCGCAGCAGCGCATTCCTGCCCCCGCGCCCCCAGGAAGTCCATGAGTCGATTCCTCGATGCCCTTCGCCAGCGCGTGCTGATCTTCGACGGTGCCATGGGCACCCAACTGCAGGCCCTCGACCTATCCCCCGGCGACCAGGCCGCCCTCGAGCAGTGCCCAGAGCTGCTCAACGCCACCAACCCCGATGCGGTTCGAAGCATCCATGAGACCTACCTCGACGTGGGCGCCGATGTCGTCGAGACCAATACCTTTGGTGGCAACCCGCTGCTGCTCCAGGAGTTCGATCTGGCTGGACGCACCGTCGAGCTGAACCAGGCGGCCGCGGTGCTGGCGCGCGAAGCCTGTGACGCCCACTCCACAGCGGATCGTCTCCGCTTCGTCGCGGGCAGCATGGGTCCCGGCACCCGGCTTCCCAGCCTGGGCCAAGTGAGCTGGGACCAGCTCGAGGCCTCCTACCGCCTGCAGACCTTGGGTCTAATCCAGGGTGGCGTGGACGTGCTGCTGCTCGAGACCGCCCAGGACGTCCTGCAGCTCAAGGCCGGGATCGCTGGCATCCGGGCAGCGCAGCGTGAGCTGGGCACCGACGTCCCCATCATGGCGCAGGTCACCATCGAGACCACCGGCACCATGCTGGTGGGCACCGACATCGCCGCGGCGCTCACGGCGCTCGAGCCCATGGGCATCGCCACTATCGGCCTGAACTGCGCCACGGGGCCCCAGCAGATGGCGCCCTGGGTGGCCTACCTCTGTCGCCACGCGCGTATACCCGTCAGCGTGCTGCCCAACGCTGGCCTGCCCGAGCTCGTGGGGGGCAAGGCCGCCTACCCCCTGGGCCCCGACGAGTTCGCCGGCTGGGTTGAGCGCTTCGTCGCCGAAGACGGCGCAAGCATCGTGGGCGGCTGCTGCGGCACCTCCCCCGCCCACATCCAGGCCCTGGCCGCCCGGGTCGCCGGCCGGGCCCCCAAGTCCCGCACGCCCGTCCACGAGCCCTCCATCTCATCCCTGTATGGCGCAGCGCCCCTCCGTCAGGAGGCAGACATCCTGTCCATCGGCGAGCGGGCCAACGCCAACGGCTCCAAGGCCTGCCGCACCGCCCTCGAGAGCGAGAACTACAATCGGGTGGTGGAGCTGGGCCGCATCCAGGTCAAGCGGGGTTCCCACGCCCTGGACCTGTGCACCGCGGTGGTGGGCCGCGACGAGATGAAGGACATGACCGAGGTGGTCTCGCGCATGCGGACCCAGGTCAAGGCCCCCCTGGTCATCGACTCCACCAGTCCCGACGTCATCCGCGCCGCCCTCGAGCTGATCGGTGGCCGCTCCGTCATCAACTCGGTCAACCTCGAAGAGGGCGAGCCGCGAGCAGACCTCATCTGCAGCATGGCCCGCGACCACGGCGCTGCCTTGATCGCCCTGGCCATCGACGAAGAGGGCATGGCGAGATCGCCGGAGCGCAAGCTGGCTATCACCGAGCGCCTCGTGGACATCGCGGTGCAACGCCACGGCCTCGAGGTCTCTTCCCTGCTCATCGATCCCCTCACCTTCACCGTGTGCACCGGCATAGAAGAGGACCGAAGGCTCGCCATCGCCACCCTCGACGGCATCCGGCTCATCCGGGCGCGTTTCCCCGAGATCGGCATCGTGCTGGGCATCTCGAACGTGTCCTTCGGCCTGACCCACAAGCTCCGCCCCATCTTGAGCTCGGTGTTCCTGCACCATGCCCGCGAGGCCGGACTCACCGCCGCCATCGTTCACGCCCGCGGCGTCCTGCCCCTGTTCTCCCTTCCCGAAGAGCTGCGACAGGTCGCAGAGGACCTCATCTTCGACCGCCGCCGCGATGGCTACGACCCCCTGCAGCGCTTCCTCGAGCTGGGAGCGGAGCTCACTGGCGATGGCGGCCTCGGGGCTGCAGAGCCACCGCCCCCCGATGAGACCGTGGCGCAGCGCCTCGAGCGACGCGTCGTCCAGGGCCTACGAGACGGCCTCGAGGACGACCTCGCCACGGCGATGACGGAACGCCCACCCCTGGAAATCATCAACGAAGTGCTGCTGCCGGGCATGCGCATCGTGGGTGACCACTTCGCCGCGGGCCGAACCCAGCTTCCCTTCGTGCTGCAGAGCGCCGAGGTGGTCAAGGCCTCGGTGTCCTGGCTCGAGCCCCACATGGAGTCCTCGGAGCACCGGTCCCGGGGCAAGATGGTGCTGGCCACCGTCCGCGGAGACGTACACGACATCGGTAAGAACCTGGTGGAGATCCTGCTCAGCAACAACGGCTTCGAGGTCATCGATCTGGGCATCCGCCAGCCCGTGGCCAACATCCTCGCTGCCATACGCGAGCACCAGCCCGATGCCGTGGGCCTCAGCGGCCTGCTGGTGCGCTCCACTGCCGTGATGCACGACGACCTGCTGGAGCTGCGCCGCCAGGGCATCAACACCCCGGTCATCCTCGGTGGGGCGGCGCTGAACAAGCGCTTCGTGCGCGAGGACTGCACCACCGCCTACGGTCAGCCGGTGGGCTACGGCGCCAACGCCTTCGACGGCCTGGCGTTCATGGAGGACCTCGAGCAAGCCCGCGAGGCCGAGCTCCCCTCCCGCTGGTCCCAGCCCCTGGAGGCACCGCCTCCCACACCCGAGGCCTTGGCCCCGAACACCGACGCCCCCATCGACGACGATCAGTTCGAAGAGCCCGCGCCCACCGAGTGGACGCCCCACGCCGTCCTGCCCCTGCCTTTCCACGGTGCCAGGGTCCTGGACAGCCCCGAGCTCGACGAGCTGCTCGAGCTGGTGGACACCTCCACCCTGTACCGATCCCGCTGGGGCTTCCGAGGCAACCGTCGCGGCAGCGACGCGTGGCTCGAAGAGGTCCGCACCACCCTCGACCCCCTGTACCGAGAGCTGCTGGACCAGGTGCGCGAGCAGGGCTGGCTGAAGCCCGCCGGCGTCTACGGCTGGTTCCCCTGCCACGGCGCCGAGGGCCAGCTGATCATGACCGGCCCCGACGGAGCGGAGATCCGCCTGACCGCCCCTCGCGGCAAGGAGATCGCGGGGCTGAGCGGCTGGTTCCCCCCCGTGGGAGAGTCCCCCGATGTAGTGGGCCTGATGGCGGTGACTGTGGGCGACGACATGGTACGCGCCGTGCGGGAGCAGTACCACCAGGGCAAGTACCGAGATTACCTGCTGCTGCACGGCCTGGCCACGGAGCTGGCCGAGGCCTTGGCGGCATGGACCCACCGCCACCTGCGGGCCGAGCTGGGCATCGGGGATCAGGACGATCCCGACCCCGCGCGCCTGATCCGCGGCCACTACCGGGGCCGCCGCTACGCCTTCGGCTACCCCGCTGTGCCGCTGCTGTCGGACCAACAACAGGTCCTCGCCCTGCTGGGCGCCGAGCGCATCGGGGTGAGCCTGACCGAGACCTTCCAGCTGAAGCCCACGCTGACAACCACCGCCGTGGTGCTACACCACCCCAGCGCGCGGTACTTCCGGGTCTAGCGCGCGTATGCCTTCGCGATCTGTTCGCGGACTTGCTCGGCGGTGAGCACAGCGCTATCGGGAATGAGCTCCGCGGCCCAGCCCTGGTTGCCCAGCAGGCGGTGCTTGGCGTAGGCGGCGTCGTGGCCCAGCCGGCGCAGCAGGGAGGCGTGCACACGAACGTCGTTGCGGGCCATGTCGGCGCGATGCTCGGCGTTGCGCTCGATGATGTCCTGGGGCAGCTCTACGTTCATCCAGTCGAAATCCATGGTGGCGTTCCTCACCCGCAGCGGGATGGCGAGTCCAGAAGATCTTGTCCCGGGAGCATCGGCCTGTCAATCCGCATAGAGTGGGCGTCAAGCCGCTCCATCCAGGGACAGCGTCCGGTTGAAGAACCTCTCCAAACGTTTTGTGTTCGGCGTACTCCTGGGAGCCGCGCTCCTGGGCTGGTTCCTGTACACCACCGAGTGGCCGGCGTTCCTCGACGCCCTGGCGCGGGTGAAGCTGGAATGGGTTGCACTGTCCGCCGTGGTCCTGCTGGGCGAGTTCGTGCTCCGGGCCATCCGCTGGCGCATCCTGCTGGTCCCCGTCGCCCCCAGCGTCACCCTGCGGGCCCTGCTGTCGGCCACCTTCATCGGCGGCGCGGTCAACACCCTGCTGCCCGCCCGAGCCGGCGACCTGGCCCGCCCCCTGGTGGCCCACCGCCGCACCGGCGTGCCCCTGGCAACCATCATCACCACCAATGTCATGGAGCGGATCTTCGACCTGGTGGGCCTGCTCTTTGTGCTGCTGCTGGCACTGGCGCTGCTGCCCCGGGTGCAGGGGCCCGAGGGCCTGCTGGTGGAGAAGCTCCGCCTGTACGGGCTCATCATGGGTGCCTGCGGCATGGTGGGCATGGTCACGCTGTTCTTCGTGGCCCGCAACAAGGCCTGGTTCGAGCCCCGGCTCGCCAGCCTGGCGCGGCGGCTGCCCGGCCGGCCCGGCGCCCTGCTCACCCGCGTACTGGGAGGGCTCATGGACGGCCTGGCCGCCATGGCCAGCCCCCGGGACGTGGCCGCCGCTATCGGCGTGTCTCTGGTGCTGTGGTTCAACGGCGCGCTGTCCATCTACGTGCTCTTTCAGGCCTTCGACATCCCCCTGCCCTTCGGGGCCTCCTGCTTCACCGCCGTGGCCCTCGCCCTGACGGTGGTGCTGCCCCAGGCGCCAGGCTTCGTCGGCGTGTTCCACCTCGCCATCGAGAAGACCCTGGTGTTGTGGGGGCTGGCCGCCACCCCCGCCAAGGGCTTCGCGGTGGTGCTGTGGGGCGTCAGCTTCCTACCGGTGACCCTGATCGGCCTGATCGCCCTGTGGAGAGAGGGGTTGACCCTGGGTTCTTTGCTCGTGCGTGACAAGGCTCACATTGCCAGCACCGACCCTTCGTGCGACAATCCATAGCAAGTCTCGCCAATGGGAGATCTGTATCTTCGCCACCGCCTCGGAGGGCGCCATGAAGAAGCTCCTGCTTCCCACCGTTCTGCTGATGGGCTGCGCCGTACCGTCTGTCGACCTACCGTTCGACAGCGACCGCGACGGCCTGCTCGACGACGAAGAGTCCGGCTTCGGCACCGACCCCACCCTCCCCGACAGCGACACCGACGGGTGGCTCGATGGTGACGAGGTCAGCTCGTTCACCGATCCGCTGAACCCCGAGGATCATCCCTACACGGGCGGGTGGCCCATCGGTCCGTGCCGCGACGCCATCGACGGCACCGGGTGGAGCGAGGGCTTCGTCGTCAACAACACCACTCACGCGGACCAGTACGGCGACCTCGTCAAGATCCACGACTTCTGCGAAGGGCCGTTCCTGCTCACCTACTTCTCAGAGTCGTGAGGCCTCTGCGGCGACGCGCAGGGTGCGCGTAACTACTTCAACCAGTACTCCGAGCAGGGCCTCTTCCTCGTCATCGCGGCAGTCAGCTCCGACCTCACAGCTTTGGCCGACCAGACCGGCAACGAGTTCCCGTGGCTCGACGACTCCGACAGCGCGCTGTACAACGCCGCGTACTATGCAGGCGCAGAGGTTCTCCTCGTCGCAGCCGGGGGCGAGATCGTCGCCGCGGGCGAGTACGCCACCGACATCAGCGCCGAGGACATCGAGTCGGTCCTGCCCTAACGTTCTCGGGGCAGGTCTTACCGTCGCTTGACCGCGCGGGTGGGGTGTTTGCGGGGGCAACGCGCTAGGACGAATCGGGTGCCTCTACCCAGAGGTGCCGGTCCGCCACCGATCCCGAAACCCGACCTCCACCCGTGGGAGTCTCCGTGTCGCGCATCGTACGTCTGGTCACCTGCCTCGCCGCCTTCTTCGCCGCCGCGCCCACCCTGCGCGCCGAGACCCTCGTGGTCCCCTCCGGCCCTGCCCTGGGCGACGGCCGAACCACCACTACGGTGCAGCTCTACCTGCCCGACGGGATCGCCAACGAGCGCTTCAAGCTCAAGCCCGACGAAGGCCGCGCAGGCCAGATCACCGTAGGCGCCAATGGGCTCATCAGCTTCGGCTACACGCCCCTCAGGGTCACCAAGCCCAAGACCGTAGGGTTCACCCTGGCCCGCAAAGGCGGCACGGCGGGCGAAGATCGCTTCGAGATCGCCTTGGTGCCCCCCTACGCAGGGGATCTCGAGCTACGCTTCGACCCGCCCGAGCTGCTCGCTGGCGGCGACTCCGCTCTGGTGCGTGTCACGCCCTCGGGCGACACCCCTCAGGCGGGTGACGCGCGACGCTTCCTGCTGACCGCCTCGGCCGGCGAACTCGCCGCGGCCATGCCCGCCGGCGACGGCACCTGGGTTGCGCGCTACACCCCCCCCGCCACGGTGGACGGCCCCCGCACCGTCATCGTCACCGCCGCCGATGCCGCAGCGCCAGACCTCATCTACGGCTGGGCCGCGCTGCCCATCCGGGTCAAGCAGAGCGTCTCGGTGAGCGTCCCCCCCGACGCCAACACCATCCTCACCGTAGGCGACAAGCAATACGGCCCCCTGCAGGCTTCCCCCGCGGGCACCGTGGCCTTCGACGTCGAGCTCGATCCCCGCCAACCCACCGGCTCGGTCCAGGCCGTGGACTCCACCGGGAACAGCAGTAATCTGCATATCGACCTGCCCCAGCCCGAGTATGGCCGCATCGGATTCCTTCCCTTCCCCGCCGGTATCCCCGCCGATCCCGTCAACACGGTCCTTCCCGTGCGCGTGGTGGCCACCGACCTCACCGGCCAGCCCCTACGGGCCAGCATCCCGAAGCTCCACGCCTCGGTGGGTCAGCTCGGCACCGTCGAGACCTCTTCGGTTCCCGGCGTCTACGTGGCCCAGTACACACCTCCGTCCGATGCTGGCGAGGTCACCTTCACAGCAGAGCTGGACGGTGCCACGGTCACCACCAAGGTCGAACTACTACCTCCCATGACTCGCCTACGCCTGTCGGCCGAGCCGGCCGAGCTGCCGGAGGGCACCCGGGACTTCACCATCACCGCTCGGGTGCAGGACTCCGGAGGCGCGAGCATCTCCGGCAGCATGCCCAAGTTCGATGTCGAAGGCGCCGCGGTGCGCGTGCGCATGAAGGACAACAACGACGGCACCTACACCGGCACCTACCGCCTCAACAGTGGCGTCGAGTCGGTGTCGGTGCTCGGCGTCCCGCCCCTCGAGGCCTCGGGCCTCCCCCCCTACCGGCTGCTGGTGTGGCCCCGACAGTCCGCCATCCCGGCCGGCGGCGGCGGCAGCCTGCCCGTGACCATCGCGGCCCTGGACCGCTACGGGCTGCCCGTGCCCAACGTGGACATCAAGCTGGCCGTGCCCGTGGGCGACGCCGCGCTGCCCGCGAACACCAAGACCAACGAGCAGGGCCTGATCATCGCCAAGATGGTGGCTGGCGAGACCCCTGGCCTGGTCACACTCCGCGCCGAGGCCGCGGGCCTGGTGGCGGAGACCCCCATCTTCCAGGTGGCCGAAGGCCAGCTCGCCCCTCCGGTCCAGCCCGGTGGTAACACAGACCAGCTCGGCGCCCTGGCGCTATGGCGCTCCGCGGTCTCCACCCTCACCGTGGCCAAGGAAGGCACCGCCCCCGATGCCGGCCCCCCCGCCATGGTGCAGATGGTCACGGTGCCGCCCTTCACCACCCCCGGCGCCGCCATCCTGGTCACCGTCCGGGTCTCGGACGCCACCGGCATGGCCATGCCCGGCCTCGAGGTCGAGCTCAACGCGAGCCTCGGCACCATCGGCGCCCTGACCGACAACGGCGATGGCTCCTACAACGTGCCGGTCCAGCTCCCCCCCGGTCAGGACGGCCCCATCACCCTCACCGCCAAGGCGGGCGACATCACCAGCCCGCTGCTGCTCCCCACGCTGGCCCAAGCCGGCAACTCGGCTGTGGCCGCAGGCGGCGGCGCTCAGGGCGGACAGGCCCCGGGCAACACCGGCGGCGGCATCGGCCGCGTGCAGCAACCCCGGGGCAACCCCGGCCAAGCCGGCGGTCCCGCCACCGCGCGCCTGTACGGTGGCCTGTCGCTGCTGGCCCACGACTACAGCATGGAAGGCACCGGCGAAGGCACCACCCCCGCCGAGGCCGCCTACGTCAATGGAAACTACCTCAAGGGTCAGTTCGGGGGCGCGCCCTCGGTCCTGGGCGGTGGTTGGGTCAAGCTGGGCCAGCTCCCCGTGATGCTCGAGCTCGAGGCCTCGGCCTGGCTCGAGACCATCGAAGTGGCTGGCGATGAGTACGACAACACCGGCTACCAGGCCCGCTTCGGCGCCCGCTACTACAGCCCTCTGGGCACCTCTCCCGCCTACTGGTACGCCATGGCCGGCATCAACCACACCAAGGCCCTGGCCTTCGCTTACGGCGACGAGACTCGCACTTCGGTGGACATCTCGAATCACGGCCTCACCGGCTTGCGCCTGGGCGGCGGCATCGGCGCCGAGGCCGGTCGCTTCTTCGTCGAAGCCGACGCCTCGGGCACCTGGGGCCTCTCCGCGCTGCCCCAGATCCTCACACCGCGCGTGCTGGCTGGCTTCGAAGTCAAGCCTGGCATGCTGGTGTTCCTGTCCTACGCGTTCGAAGCCCGGAACATCCGCATCGAGCTGCCGGGCGACGGCGGCCAGCTCAAGGTCCAGGACAAGTACCAACCCCTGGTGCTCGGCATTGGGGGGGCGTTCCGCTAGGGACGGCCCCTCAAGGCAGCACCGCCTGAATCTCTGCGGCGCTGATATCCGAGGCGTAGGTGCCTGCGGCCACGATCTCTCCACCCGGGGCCACCAGCATGATCTCGGTGTTCCAGGCATAGTAGAGCCCCATGTCGGGGTCGTCGAGGATGGGCACGATGTTGTCGAGGACATCGCCCAGCATTCCGATGTCCGAGGACTCGGCGACGATGACCACGAAGAGGCCCCTGTCGCTGTACTGGCTGTGGTAGTTGAGCGCACCCTGCGCATCACCGCAGAGGCCTCACGACTCTGCGTAGTAGGTCAGCAGGTAGGGGACCTCGCAGAAGTCGTGGATCTTGACCCTATCGCCGAACTGGTCCTCGAGCGCCGCGTTCACCACGATGTCGCCCACACCCCAGCCTCCGCTCTCATCCTGGTGGTCATGCCGGCAGGCACCAATGGGCCAGCCCCCGGTGTAGGGGTGATCGCCGGGATCGGTAGGATCGCAGTACTCATCGGCCTCGTCTCCGTCCTGCCAGCCATCCTCGTCACTGTCCGGGTTGTCCGGATCGCTGCCCAGGAGGTCTTCGTCCCCGTCGCTCAAGCCATCGTCGTCGGCGTCGAGATTGAAGGGATCGCAGACGTCGATGGTAGCGCAGTCATCGTCAAAACAGTCGACCAGCCCGTCCTCGTCGTTGTCCACGCCGTCGCCGCACTCGGCGTCGGTGCGACCCTCCTGAGAGAACAGGCCCAGGCAACCCAGGGAGACCAGAGCACCCGCGACGAGCGCCACCGGGGACCAACGTAGCGTGACAACAGCCATAGGAAGCCTCATCCCCGAGACATGTGGTGATAAAAGAGGGTAGCGCAACGCGCCGCGGCCCACAAGAGCACACTTGCCGGCCCTGCAGGCCGACGAGCCCACCACCCTCTTCTGCGCCCGGCTGCTATGATGCCTCCATCCACGGAGGCCTCATGTACGTCCGCACCCTCGCCCTCGCTTTCCTCGTCTCGTCCCTCACCGTCGGCTGCGGCGACAAAGACGACACCGCTCCGCCCGAGGGCGACACCGACTCCGACACCGACGCGGACAGCGACACAGACACGGACGCCGATGCGGACAGCGACGCCGACGCTGATGCCGACAGCGACGCTGACACAGACACCCTACCGGACCTCACCGAGGGGCTGAATCAGGACGTATGCGAGAACGGGCCCGGCGATGAGGGCGCCACCACTTACTACCTGGGCACCTACCTCAACATTCAAGGCGCGCCCTTCGAGGGCACCGAGCAGTGGATCTGGTACGCCAACAGCGACTGGGAAGCCGCGGGGGGCGCCGACTGCGTGGTCACCTGGAACGTCGTGGGCACCGAGTGCTCCACCGACGCATGCACCGACTGCGACCTGGGCATCATCGCCTCGGCCGAACTGGACCTCGATGCCACCACCTGCCCCAAGGCGGGCTACGCCGGCCTGGAGAGTTGGGAAGAGCGCTACGCGGTGCGCTACAACGACGACGGCAGCGCAAGCTGGTTCTTCGCCACCAGCGGCAATGATTTCGCCACGGGCTACTGGACCGACGCCGGCCAGAACTTCGTGACCGACGCCAGCTGCTGGTGGTTCTAGCCGTGAACGGCCGAGCGTTCTAGGGCAGCTTGCCCGTGACGTCCACGATGTAGAGCTGACGGTAGTCACTGGCGGCGTTGGGATCGTCGGTGGCGCTGGGTAGGGCTGTGAAAGCAGCCCAGGACTTGCCACTGGCCTCGACGAGGTCGGGCTCGCCGCAGGCCACCAGGTTGGTGGGGATCTGCACCGTCTTGGAGCCATCGAGCCGGGTGACCATCAGGCGATCGCCCTGCTCTGGGTCGGACATGGTGTAGACCACAGAGCGCCCGTCGGGGCTGATGGCGGGCTGGGCCCGCATGGGCAAGCGCACTTCGCGCGCCAGAATGGTGCGCTGGGCACCCGCGCTATCTGTCACCGCGATGTCCCAGTGGCCTTCACCGCGTTCGTTGGTGAAGTAGACGACCAGGTTGTCCACCCAGATGGGGCGGGTCTGATCACCATTGCCACCCTTGAGGGCCTTGACCGCACCGCTCTCGTAGAGGAAAAGGTCCTCGGTGCCACGATTCTTGCGAGTGAAGGCGAGGGTCTTGCCATCGCTGGCGAAGCGGGGCGCGGCCTCGGCGTCGGGGCTGGTGAAGGTGCTGGTGACCTGGTTGCTGGACTGCGACCACAGGAAGATATCGCCGCTACCCGCCGAGTCCGACACGAAGGCCAGGGTCTGGCCGTCTGGGGACAGGGACGGCCAGGTGAGATCACCGCCGATCTGGTTGGTGTTGAGCAGCTCCGCTGCCGACTGCCCGCCCGGGGCCCAGTAGTAGAGCCGCTGGGTACCGCCGGCGTTGGAGCCCTCGAAGATGAGGGTACCTTCGGGGTGCCAGACCGGATGCGCCACCACGGAACCACGGCCCGAGAACGAGCTGGTCGTACCGGGGATGACCACCTTTGTGGGGACGCCGCCGTTGCCGGTGGTCACCTGGGTGACGAACAGGTCGACAGCGTCGCCGTAGCGGTTGAGCTCGAAGGCGAGGTACTTGCCGTCGGGAGACCAGTGGGGGTTGTAGGCGTGGCCATCCTCGCCGACATGGACCTGTCCCGCCATGGCTGCGGTGCCGAGCAGGAGGGGGAGCATGGGGAAGAATTTCATCATCACTCACTCTTGGGCGATGCGGGCGCCAGCGTGAAGCCGAGCTGCCCCCAGGTGTAGAGACGGGACCCATCGGACTGGGCACCCCCAAGAAGGGACAAGGCGCCACTAAGATTCCCGATGTCTGTCAAAGCGAGGGCGACGCCGCCAGCGCCACCAGCCGCCATGATGGTGCCGCGGGCGGCCACCACGCAGTTCGAACAAGGCGCACCTTCGTCGGCAGTGGGGACGTCTGAGGTGTAGGCGGACCCCACCGACCAGATGGGGCCGGCGTTGAGCCACAGCCTCCCGAGGCGAAGCTCTCCGGCGAGCCAGCCGTAGCCGGTGTTGAGCTTGCGGGCCTCGAGCTCGTAGGGGCTTCCGGCGGAAGTGTCGATCTCGTCGTCGGAGACCGCGGAGCCGAAGCCGCCGTGGTAGCCCACCTCTGCGAGCACGCCGAGCTTCTCGCCGAGACCGGCCTCGAGGCCAACGCCCAGGCGGGCGCCTGCACCAGCGAAGCCATGGGGCTGGAACCCGTCGGACTCCCAGCTGACGCTGGAGGGCTCACCAGCAGAAGTGAACGCCGGACCGATGGTGGCACGAGGGCCGATGTAGGCAAGCTCGAAGTCCTCGCGCTCTCCCTTGGGAGGGCGCTCGTCGATCAGCAACAACTCGACCAGCTCGCCCCCGGCGACCACCGTGAGGCTCTCGGGCCCGAAGCTGTACGCGCCCTTGGGGAGCAGGCCGGCGTACTCGCCCTCTTCGACCACCTGAGCCTGCGCAGCCTCGATGGCGGCGCGCTGGTCGGGGGCGAAGGGCATGGCGGCCGGGGCCAAGGTGACGTCTTCCTTCTTCTTGCTCGCGATATCGACCTGGCCGTAGTTGGCGTCGAGATCCGAAAGCCACTCGATGACCTCGCGGCTGCCCTCGACCTTGGCGGCGAGCTTGAGCCGGTTGTAGACAGCGTTGATGTCACCCATGGCGCGCGCGGACTGCGCACCGAGCCAGTAGTCCTCGTACTCGAGGGCCACGTCACGCTTGTCCCGCAACACCTCGAGCTCGAGGTAGGCGGCTTCGACGCCCTTCCAGGCGTTGCGCTTGGACAGGCGCCTCATCTCTTCCGTGAGGCGGATGTGCTCGGCGTCCTCGACCTCACCCGCATAGACGGGGCTGGTGATGAGGAGGATGGCGAGGGCCAGGATACGTGTGGACGGAGACATGGCTTACCCCTGGGCTGGGGGTTGGGTGGGTTCGGCTTCGATGGGCTCGATGCCGGGAGGCGGCTCGTCGCTGGACGGGGCGGTAGCCTCGGCCTGCGGGGTCGGAGGGCGGGACAGCGCGTGGCAAGCCACACGTCCCTGGTGGTGGTCCAGCGGCAACAGCGGGGGCATGGTACGTCGGCAGGTCTCGGCGAGAGACCCCTGGACCAGGGGGCAGTCATTGAGGAAGGGACACCCTTCCGTGGACAGGTTGGTGCCCGGCAGCGGCGCCGACCAGGGGTCGAACAGCAGCTTGCTGTACGGGTGCACCGGCATCTCGTTGCGGGGGTCGAAGCTCTCGATCACCCAGCCATCGAGCATGACCACAGCGTGGGTGCACCACGCCTTGGCGGCGGACATATCGTGGGTGACCAGCATGCATGCGGCGCCGTCGGGCAGGTTGCCGATGAGATCCCGCAGGACCTCGCGACGGCGGTCGGGGTCGAGGCCGGAGGTGGGTTCGTCGGCCACCACCAGACGTGGGTTCAAGGCCAGCACCCGGGCAAGGGTGACGCGGCGCTGCTCGCCACCGGACATCTCGCGGGGGAGCGCAGCCATGCGCTCGCTCAGACCCAGGCGATGCAGCATCTTCTCGCCCTTTTCGCAGGCCTCGCTGCGGCTGCAGCCCCCGAGGACCCGCAGGGTCTCGGTGACATGCTCGAGGGCGTTCTGCTGGGGGTCCAGGGCGGACATCGCGTCCTGGGGCACGTACTGGT
>Ga0307987_1000298_pt1 | contig 29865 bp, 17 predicted proteins | sample EllFjometagen181_FD_203157 | JGI IMG/M metagenome (GOLD analysis project Ga0307987, IMG submission 203157) | Marine microbial communities from Ellis Fjord, Antarctic Ocean - #181 | ecosystem: Environmental > Aquatic > Marine > Unclassified | place: Southern Ocean | collected 2014-10-08 | reverse complement strand
AGTTTGTCATCTTCTTTAATAAATTCAATCTCTTTAGGTAGCTTGTTAAAATCAGAAAGATAGCTATAAACACTCTCTGCTGAGTCAAGAACATTAAAATAATCTATCAAACGATAAAAATCAAAATACATTCTCATTCTCTTGGAAAGATTTATCATGGCAAATCCACGTTGATTCTTATGAGCCTTTGCACACAGACAGGCAATTGTTCCTAACTCAACACTATTAAGCCAGTTTTTACCTTCTAAATCAATGACAACATTTTTTTCTTCTGCAGCACAACCAAATTTGTTCAAAACCTCTGACTGTGAGAAATCTGAAGATGATATATCTTTGTAAGAAACGAGACAAGAAATTAACTCGTCAAGTTTTGATAAATCAATGGCTTCTGGTGTTAATTTATCAGATATCCATGGTGCACGTTTCATAGTAGTTTGTTTCACTAAAATATAACCAAAAAAACATATATTTTCTGCATATCTCTTAAAAAGTCGTTTTGGATTAGTTCCAAGTCTCCATAGCCATTCAAGATTAACTTTCTGAACAACTTTTGGAGCACGAGTCTGAACCCCTGCAATAAAATCAAGAGTTCCTCCAATACCAATGGCAAGAGCTTTCCCTAATTTTGGAACGTTCATCCTGCCCCATTTATCCTGTTTTGGTGCTCCAAAAGCAACTAATACCAAATTCGTATCACCATCAACAATGAGCTTGTTAATCTCTTCATGTGGCATGTCCTCAAGTTCGGCTTTTGGTGGCGAAAATGCACCAGCAACTTTTAAACCTTCATATCTCTCTTGCAGAATAGTCATTGCCTTATCTGCAATTCCTGGTGCAGCACCAAGACCAAACACACTTAAATCATTTTTACTACAAGCCTCGGCAAGCATTGGTGAAATATCACTCCCGGTTACACGTTCCTTCAGAACAGGTCCCTCAAACTTTGATATTTTAACAATTGGAATTCCATCTGCAATAACCATATCTGATTCAAACAGTAATCTCTGAAACTCTTTATCTTCTCTTGCCCTCGTCACAAAATCCATATTGGCAGTACAGATATGAGTTGGCTGACCTGCTTTCATTCGCTCAATAGACCAATCAACGGTATCTTTAAAAGTTACATTATGAAATGGCAAACCCATGACCATTAGAGTCTGCAAATCATTGGAAGAAGATTCTTCACTACCCATATCATGCCGACCTGTTCTAACCCACTCTCCGTCACCTTTTTTAAATATTTTCATCATCACCATCTTCCCATATGTCAGTATTTTCCAAAAGACGTAGACTGGAGCAAAAAGAAGGCGTTTATATAAAAACATATCTGCCTTGACAAGGACCATACCGCCTATGATATACCCAACAAAAATAACACATGAAAGTAACCATGATGATTTAACTATAGAAGCAAAAAGTCTACCTTCATTAAACGGCATAACCAAAGATATTATAAGACCCACAAAACCAATAACAATTAATATTGAAAATGGAGGCACAAGTAGTTCCATAATTCCATCAACTTGAGCAAATTTGCGTTCTTTTGTAAACTTTCCAATGAGTTTTGGACACCACTCTTTGATTAAGTCAAAACGACCGCCCTCCCAGCGACGACGCTGAGTATCTGAATCAGAACTATTTGAAACCATCTGTCCCGCAACCTGCGCTCCCGGAACAAACTCAACCTTTATATCATTTGTTAAGTAAAATAGAGCCAGCTCCAAATCTTCAACAACAGAGAATGCAGGATAGCCATGCTGTTCTAAAATTGACTTAGTCAAGCACATGCCATTACCTTTAAGGCCTGATGATGCATTCAGCCTCATACGCCCCAAAGATCGCAAAAAATGAAATGATGCAAATGCAATCTCCATAAGTGATGTTCGCCAGCTATCTCTAGGATTCTGAACCTTATAATAAGCCTGCAGAGCCAAATGACCTTCTTTAAGTTTTTCATTCATGAACCATAGAAAATCAGGATTTAAGGTTGAGTCTGCGTCCATTACAACAACAGCATCACAATCATATTTAGGTAATTCATTTGCAATCGCCCAGTTAAGAGCCTGACCCTTTCCCCTATCAACATCATTGAAACGCTCAACCACATTAAAACCTGATGCTCCAGCAATAGTAGCTGTTTCATCTTCACAATTATCAGCAACAACCAAAACCTGCCAAAACTCTTTTGGATATGAAAGGTTTTTTAGGTCCTCAAGCACATCTCCAAGTAACAGTGCTTCATTATGGGCGGGAATCATTATCAGAAATTTACTCGTTGCCTCTTTTTCTCCTTTAAACACTCCATCAATGTGCTTACGCTCGTGATTGCAGAAAGCTTCAACCGTTAGAACAAAAAGATAAATTGCACCAATAAAAACTGGGAAACCAATGACAAACAAAACTAAATATAAGAAAACCAACATAATATCAACCTATCATTTGCATTAATCAAAAACTATACCTTTACCCTGTTTTTCTGGTTGAATGCCATTTCGGTCAGCCTGCCTGTGCGATGCTCGCACGCAGACAGGCAGGGACGCTGACCCTCCCCCGGCGTACAACTTAATGTTATGTTACCGGACGGGAGGGACGTCGTCTCTGGCGTCCGCTAAAAATAAAGTTCATGATTAAGCCTTTACCCAGAAGTCTAGGAACCTTTATATCTTGTCTATAATATCATAAATAATTACAAAACATCAACATCAAAAATTCCATCTTGAACTCGAGTAACAAGTTGCTCACCTTTTTCCACATCAACAACCGAACGAATAATAGAACCATTCTTTTTTGTTGTGATACTATATCCCCTCTGCAGAACGCCATACGGATTAAAAGCATTCAGTTTACCCTCAACAACAGCCAGATCTCCCTGCTTTTGCTTTAAACAGGCATCCAAAGCATTAACCAACTTGTTTTCATAGCCAGTCAAGCTACCGCTCTGTTCCTGAACCATCCAATTTGCACAACCAAACAGACGAAACTTACAGGCTTCAAAATCTCTCTCACTCGTTGCAAGCAGCCTTCTCAAACTATTATCCATTGAAACATCCAAACTATCAAGTTGCTGCATATAACGTGCAATTAAATTTCGTGGTTCATGAAAAACATAATTAGACTTAATATTCTCAAGCCTTGTCTTATATATATTAACCACCCCCGCAAGCGACATATTCATCCTAAATTGATGATTTGTGACATTATTTTCAAAATCAGCCTTTGATGACACAACAAGTTCAGCGGCCGCAGATGGTGTGGGAGCTCTCAAGTCTGCAACAAAATCACATAATGGATGATCAATATTATGACCAACCGCCGAAATCACTGGTAATTTCGACTCATAAATAGCACGAACCACAATCTCATCACTAAACGACCATAAATCTTCAAAACTTCCTCCGCCTCTGGAAACAATAATAACATCGCACAAAGCATTATCATTTAAATATCGTACCGCACCAGCAACCTGCCTTGCCGAAGTTGTTCCCTGAACTTTAACTGGAGCAATAATAACAGGCATATTTGCAAAGCGACGTCCAAGCACATTCAAAATATCTCTGAAAGCTGCAGATGTTGGAGAAGTAACAATACCAATCTTCTGCGGCAACACGGGCAACTGCTGTTTATGTTCATCGTCAAACAATCCCTCATTATGAAACTTTTGCTTGAGATCCTCATACTGCTTATGCAAATCTCCCTTGCCCACATCCTCCATCTGGTTTGCAACCAGTTGATAACTTCCCGATGGGGCATAAACACTAATCTTACCAACAGCACGAACTCGCATGCCATTAACAGGAACAAAAGGAAGCAGAGAACAATTAGTTCTAAACATTATACCACGTAACTGTGCATTATTGCCATCCTTCAAAGTAAAATAACAGTGCCCAGAACTATGCACAACGCAGTCAGAAAGCTCTCCTTCAACACAAATAGATGAAAAAGATCTCTCCAAAGAAATCGTAATCAACTTTGTTATCTCAACAACTGAATATACTCTCTTTTCCATCATTCTCTTAAATTCCTTTTCTTAAAGTAGCACAACCTTCTAGGTTGTAGGCGTTTTTCCACCTGCAACGAAGATCGTCGCGTTACCTTGGTAGCACAACCTTCTAGGTTGTAGGCGTTTTCCACTTGCAACGAAGATCGTCGCGTTACCTTGGTAGCACAACCTTCTAGGTTGTAGGCGTTTTCCAACTTGCAACGAAGATCGTCGCGTTACCTTGGTAGCACAACCTTCTAGGTTGTTGGCGTTTTTCCACCTGCAACGAAGATCGTCGCGTTACCTTGGTAGCACAACCTTCTAGGTTGTAGGCATTTTTCACTTGCAACGAAGATCGTCGCGTTACCTTGGTAGCACAACCTTCTAGGTTGTTGGCGTTTTTCCACCTGCAACGAAGATCGTCGCGTTACCTTGGTAGCACAACCTTCTAGGTTGTAGGCGTTTTCCACTTGCAACGAAGATCGTCGCGTTACCTTGGTAGCACAACCTTCTAGGTTGTTGGCGTTTTTCCACCTGCAACGAAGATCGTTGCGTTACCTTGGTAGCACAACCTTCTAGGTTGTTGGCGTTTTCCACTTGCAACGAAGATCGTCGCGGCACCTAAATACCGCCGGAGCTATTCCTAAGTTTACCCTTTACAATTTTATTAGTATCCCTGCTTCTCCCAGCTTCCATCCATATAATTAGCCCATGAATGTGGTGCTCCACCAACATATCTCTTCCCTTCAAAATAGTTAGGATCATCAAGTCTCGGATCACCTTGTTCTCTAAGCTCAACAATCAATTGCTTATGTAAATCATTAACAAGTTCTTTGTTTTCTTCTTTAAATGCAAGATTGTTCACACAATGTGGATCCTTCTTAATATCAAAAAGCTCATGCTCAGGACGTTTAGCCATACACAATTGCCAATATTTGTCATCACCATTCTCTTTGGCAGACAATACGGCATCTTTTGTTGGACTACTGTCAATATCCGTATAACCAGTCTCGGGATTACCAGACGGCCAACGATCTGGAGCGCAATTCCATACATACAGCCATTGATCATTGCGAAGACAGCGAACCGGATACCCCAAATCACCCTCTCTACCCATATCATGTCGCTCGCGCCCCATCAAAATATGATCACGAGTTGAGTCAACAACTCCATCTTCCCGCGATTTCAACACATTCATAAAATCTCTGCCAGTCATTGTTTTAGGTACTTCAATCCCGGCAACCTTACAGATAGTTGGAGCAAAATCTCTAAAACTTATAAAATCATCAACAACTCTTCCTCCACAGCATCCATCCCCCCAACGAACAGCAAGCGGCAACCTAAAGTCATCATCATACATCTGACCCTTCACTCTCGGAAAAGGCATACCATTATCAGAGGTTACAATAACAAGAGTATTATCCAGTTCGCCCCTCTCCTCAAGAATCTTAAGCATATTACCCAAGTGCATATCAAACCATTCAACTTCTCGTGCATAATCCATCAAATCTGTTCTAACGTCATCGTTATCAGGATAATACTCAGGAACATCGGCATCGGAAATATCTTTACCCGAAGCCACTCCCTCACCAAAAGTATATGGTCGATGAGGCTCACGACAGCCATACCAAAAACAGAAAGGCTGATCATCATCCTTCTTATCAAGGAAATCTACAAAATTTGCAGTATAGTCACAAGAAGTTATGCAAGTTCCTTCTGGAGCATCAAGACTAATAGAGCTATACTCTTTTCCAGCCGGATTATGCTCCCATTCAAATGATTCCCAATCTCCTGGAGCCCATCCTTTACCTGTAAGACCAACATGATAACCGGCATCTTCAAGAGTCTCTGGAAACACAGACCAATTCTTCGGAAAATTATTCCAATGCAGACAAGCCTCTTCCAGCTGCCAAGTATGCCTACCAGTCAAAATACTAGCACGTGAAGGAGCACATTTAGGATTAGTAGTAAAAGCTCTGGTAAAAAGAATCCCCTCTTTAGCAACCCTATCAAAGGCTGGGGTACTTAGGAAATTATGTCCGTATGCACTCATATGGGATGCATCATCGGCAATGGCAAAAAGTATATTTGTTCTCTTCATTTTAAGACCTTTCATAAATATAAACATATTCTAGTATAACCAACCCTGTATTGCAAGGGTACTGTCAAATATTATATGACAAATATAAAAAAGATTGTTTGCAGAATGATTTACAGCAGAATGATTTTAAAGAAAATTTTATCGACAGAATCATTATCGACAGAATGATTTTAAAAAGAGTTTAGCCACTGATTAACACCGATTCTCACGGAAAAAAGAGAAGAGTTGTAGTACAGAGAAGAAAGATTAAGAAAGAATTTTCTCGCACAGAGGCATAGAGAACGCAGAGAAAAAAAAACGAAGATATTTAACCACGAATCTAACGAATCTACACGAATCTTTTTTGTTGTATTATTTTGACGGTTGTATCTTATTTTAGCTGCGCTAATAAGTTGCAACAGTTCAAAATTCCAAAACAAGGTTGTCATTTCTTTAATCTCAAATCGGTAGAAAATTATTGAGAAAAGGGTAACAACGAAAGACACAAAAAGCACGAACAAGGAAATAAGTTGGTCACCTCGGGGCTTGCCCCCGTGGAAACCATGATAGGGCTAACAGCCCGCAACATAATAGCCCATGGCAGCGCCCTGGGTTAATCAATAAATAAAAAAAATCCTGCTCACGGCAGTGAATGTTGTAATGTAATGAAGACAAAAAAGAAAGAGTTGGCAGTTAATCTTTTGTTTTGCAACGTGTTGAATACAAAAGTGTTGTAGACTGCTTCCAAAATAATAATCGATCATAAAATCCTCCTTCGCCTTTCGGACTTCAGCCTTCGCAGTTCCTGTCTACGGCTCGACAAAACGGCGGACAGGCAAGAAAACTAAGGTTTGTAGTACGAAGGTCACAAAAGAGAAAGAGATTGGGGCAGCTACTCGAGCGTGCGAGAGGAACTTTAACCATTAAAGATAAACAATAAAGAAGCTGGTCCTAGTCTGCGGGAAACGCAGCGAATGACCTACCTTATAGCTTACAGGTATCTTCTGTGAATGTCTTGAATTTCATTTTTCACCGTTTCTCCTTTTTTTTTAATCCCTCCGTCTTACTCAGACTTCAACGCTCTGCCCATCTCCACCGGCTCCGCCTGTTACGATTGGGCAGTTCGTTTGAAGCTGAGTTGCAACGTCGGGACTGCTCCGTGTCCGGCTAGTCGGTCTGGACAGAAAGGCGAAAACCAAGAACGTTGCTCGTGTCCGCCGGCGAGTCCCTGTCACGGTGAGCCGAACGACAGTCCCCGGCGTAGCCGCTCCAACAACCGCCACGAAACACCCGGTACGAACCACTACTAGCACCCGTAGGGTTTGTCATAGCTCCACCATCATAATAATCTGAATCATACCAATCACTACACCACTCATAAACATTCCCACTCATATCATATAGTCCCAATTTATTTGGAATTTTCTGTCCAACTTCATGAGTTTTACTTCCTGAGTTACTTGAATACCAACCAACTCTATCCAAATCATCTGAACCGCTATATTTATATCCTTTGCTTTGCTTGCCACCTCTAGCGGCAAACTCCCATTGGGCTTCCGTTGGAAGCGTGTATTTGTAATCTGCGGGTAAGCGTCCTGATGCATGCTCTTTGTCCGTAAGTTTCCTGCAGAACTCCATTGCATCATTCCAGCTGACTTGTTCAACCGGATTATCTGGTCCTTTAAAACGCGAAGGATTACTTCCCATAACAGTCTCATACTGCTTTTGAGTCACTTCATACTTTCCAATCCAAAATGGCTTTGTCAATGTTACTCGATGCTGTTTCTCATCATCATAATATGACATCTTACCACCTTGTTTTACACATTCTTCTCGTTCTGTCACAGAACTACCCATCGTAAAACTTCCAGCTTCAACTCGCAATAGTTCCATTGTTACCCCATTGCCAAGCTCGGCAATCCACTTTTCTCCAACTTTTGGAAAGAGTTCACTTACTTGATGTGTTATTTGTTTTCCAGGAATTACTAACTTCTGACCAACATAGATTGAATTATAATTTTTAATTTTGTTGGCTGTACAAAGTTCAGAGACACTCACATCAAACTTGAGGGCAATCTTACCCACACTATCGTTTTTCTGGACAATATAACTGCATTCTGTAACCTCTTCAGGAACCAAGCGTCCATTAGCTTCTGCAAGCAAATCATTTTTTTCTGCTGTCAAACGACTGCTCTCGCTGCCGACCTCACTTGTTGTTGTTGAAATATTTGTTAGCCAATCAACAACTTTCTGCCACTCGCCGTTATCGAAAGCTATTTGAGCTTTACTCAATGCTGTTTTAACATTTGCAACTCTTACATCAAGTTCTGACTGAGTTTTAAGTTGTTGTGCCTCTGCAATCAAATCCTTTTTCTCTTTGGTCAACCGACTGCTCTCGACACCGATCTCAGTTGAAGATGTGTCAAGTTCTGAAAGCAAATCAAGAGCCTTCTGCCAATCACCTGATTTTTTGGATGACTCAGCCAGACCAATTATCTTTTCAACTGACGCTATACTTGCATCAAGTGCAACCTTATCTTTGATTTGTTTTGCCTCTGTAACTGCACCTGAAAGACCACTTAACGCAGATTCATAAGACTTAATTCCCTGAGTTGGATCATTAACACTCCGTTTACCTGTCAACGCCTGTGCTTTTACTGCTTTCCAGTTGCCTCCCCCATGTGCTTCCAATAATAATGAATAACTTTTAACTGCATTTTCATAACTCTGTTTTGCTTTACGATAATCCTGAACTGATATTGCATATTTTTTAGCAGTATTGTAATCAGAACTCGCCTGTTTCCAAAAATTCATCGCTTCAACAAAATTCTTACTTCCACTTGCTCCTTCAGAAAATGCAGCAACTGCTTTTTGACAAAAACTATCAGCTTCTTTACTTTGCTTATCAACTTCAGCATCTTTTGAACTTAGTTTCTGCTGCTCCACAACAAACAATTGCTTTGCACTATCACAATCTACTTTAGCACTCTTTGCCTCACTGCGTTCCGCATCAAACTTTTGAAGCTCTTTGCATTTTTCAATCACCGAATCGTAAGCAGTCAACGCCTGCCCCCAAGCTTTACCCTGACGAGCATTTTCTGCTGTTCGCCAATCAATCTCCAATGCTTGAAGTTTTTTAGAAAATCCTTCTCCTGTATCCAGTTTATTCGCACTATCATAAGCAACACCAGCATTGGCAGAACGTTTGTTTACTTCTCGTTCTCCTGCTTTTGCCTCATACTGCATTTTCAGCTGACTTGCAACTCCTGCACCTGCCAAAGCTTCCAGCTCAGCAATTCCAGAACCTGCCTCTGACAAATCACCAGTACTCAAAGCTCGCTCAATTCTTGATTTCAATTCATTAACCTGTGCTTGCTTCTCTGCATTAAGCTTCTGCTGTTGCTCAACTTGCTTCTGGTTTTCTTGATGGGACTTATAGGACGTATAGGACATATGTGCTCCAAATGCCAGTAAACCAACAATGCATACAGCAGCAACAATTCCTAAACTCTTCCCCGATTTCCTTTGTGTCTTCGTGCCTTTGTACGAGATTTTCTTCCCACTCAATGCTGTAATAAAATCCCCACAACTTGCAAAACGCCCTGTTGGCTCTTTTGCAAGACCTTTCAAAAGAGCAATATTCTTTTTCTTGTCAAGTTCTTCAAGAGACTCTGGAAATTTATTTTCTGCAACATTCAGCATAATAACTGAGTCGCCAGTCTCAAATGCACTATGAAAAGGTACTTCGCCTGAAACCAGTTCATAAAACATCACCGCAAGTGAATACTGATCTGTAGCTGTTCCCTGTTTACCACCACTCCACTGCTCCGGAGCCATATAAGGACGAGTTCCACTGGTATCTCCCTGTTCCTTGGAAACTCGACTCATACTCGAACGAATCTCAGCCGCAAGACCAAAATCTAGCACTTTAATATCTTTAATTGTTCCAGTTTCATCAAAGGTAACCATTATGTTGCTTGGTTTAATATCACGATGTATAATCTTATGCCCATGAGCATAATCTAATGCTTCTGCAACTTTTGAACAAATATCAACAGCCTGATCAAAAGAAATCTTACCCCCCTGCGCTTTTTTCCAAGATGACAAAGTGGAGCCGGCAACATATTCCATCACTACAAGGTAACCACCTGTAGAAACTCCAAGAGCCTCGCTCGCTTTGAAATTAATCTTACGAATTTTATGAAGATGTTTCAGTCCTGCAATATTAGAATGGCTAAGTTGCGAAACCAAAGCAAAGTTATCTCGAACTTTTTCCATCTCCTCGGGAATATCCGACATGATACTTGGTAGAATTTTTAGGGCAACCAGAATCTTTGCCTCTGTATCTTCAGCAAGATAGACAGAACCAAAACCACCAGCTCCAAGTTTTTCCTTCAAAACATAGCGGTCAACCACGCCAAGCCCATCTTGAATACCATCAAATGTTGCCCCCATAGAGTCAAATCCACTCTTACTCTCTACAAAATCATTATTAGAATGATCACCATTATTCTGTATTGTCTTATCAAAATCCATTATGTTCTTTCTCATTTCATTATTTAATATGGGAACGCTGAGCTCCAGCTCGGCAACATAAAACATGCTTGCAATCTGGAAGATTACGCTACCTAAGGCATCCTGTTTAGCGCTAGCTATTTCTTAAATTTTATTTCCTCTTTTTTTTGAATGCAAGCATTAAACCAAATAACACCTCAAAAAACAACACCTAATTTTGTCACATTTTGGTGACAAAGTAGACTGCCCATCACACCGTAGGAACAAAGGGAAAAGTACCGAAGGCGGAAGCCTGGCTTCACTTAGTCGGTCTGCAAACAAAGACGAAAGCCGAGATCATAGAACATAACAGCCGGTGCGAGCCAAGAACGATTAGTCGGACGACAGAGCCATACAGAGTATCGCCAACTACTACCACGCTTCACTCGAGTCGAACCATTACTAACTCCAACAGGATCAACAACACTATTACTAGGATAACCACCATACAAGTCACTGCACCACTCCCAAACGTTTCCACTCATATCATATAAACCAAGTTCGTTTGCTGCCTTCTGACCAACTGTATGAGTCTTACTACCGGAGTTATCACAATACCAACCAACTCTATCCAACTCATCTGAACCACTATATTTATATCCAAGACTCTTGTTGCCACCTCTAGCAGCAAACTCCCATTGGGCTTCAGTCGGAAGCGTATACTTGTAATCGAATGGCAATCTTCCGGCCGCATACTCTTTATCTGTCAGCTTTTCACAGAACTCCATTGCATCATTCCAACTAACTGTCTCAACCGGATAATTTGAGCCCTTAAACTTAAAAACTGATGGATTAGTTCCCATAACAGCTTCATACTGCTTTTGTGTAACCTCATACTTGCCTATCCAAAATGGATTCGTCAATGTTGCTTTATGTACTGGTTTCTCACTCTCATCTGCATCCGAATCATTCGATCCCATATCAAAACTACCTGGTTCAACAAGATTCAGTTGCAACTTAACACCATTACCGCAATCAGCATAAACTTTTTCACCCAACCTTATATCTTCATCCGAAGACCCTTTACTGACTTTCTGTAAAGGCGGAGGAACAATCTTTTTCGAAAAATGTTCTTGAAGCTCTGTCACATTCCCAGCAGAAGTCCACTCTGTAAAGTCTGCAGACCATACCATAGTATCTTTTTTCACTTCTCCAGACTTTATTTTACTAATTAATTCACCAGTACTCATACCTTGAGAAGTCTGTCCATTCAAAGCAACGTGCCACATAACCTTTGATCTAACAAGAGGAGGTGTAGGCGGAGTACTTATCGAAGATTTTTTTTCTGGAACGGGTATCAAACTCCTAATAGATTCCAGCAATATCTCGGACAGCTCTTCAATCTGTTTGTCTACACCATCAAGCCACTGTTCAGCTGATATATAATAAGACCACTCGTCATCCAACTCAACATCATCAAGACAACACGAAATAATATGCATCTCATTACTCACTGCACGCTCCAGTTCCTTACGTACTGGTCTGGACTTAAATGAATTGGCAGTTAAAAGAACCACTAGACATTTACTATCATTTATTCCATGTACAATCTGAGCAGCATAAGATTTGCCAGGCATAACATCCCTCGGGGCAATCCAACACCGAACACCATTTTTTTCAAGATTGCTGCATATTATATCTGCCACCGCCTTATCTTTAGTGGAATGGGAAATAAAAACATCACGAGCCATTTAAACTATCCTTTCACGATAACAACTTAAACTTAACTTCAGACTTTAATACATCAATATATATTATGGATACTAACAAATCATTAACTCTTTGAAAACAACAAAGTAAAATATATACCATTTTCATATCCCGCTATCTAACCATCCACCAATACGTCCATGAGTGTATCGAATTCAAGAAACATTAATTATTAAGACCTAGGGCGAAGTAATTCGTGATAGTGACGAGAGTTAAGTTCTAAGAGATAAGATTTATGGAAAGACGGTAAAACCGATACGAACAGTCAACACCCAACAATCCACCCTCCTAACCATCTAACTCATTTCCAATGGAAAACAAAAAAAAATCATATTTTTCAAAAAAAATATTGACTATTTTGGCAAATACTGTATAGTACCGTTTCTTTTGATAAAAAACTTGGATACAAAAGCTTACAAATTTATATATAAACAAATAAGGGACAATAAATTATGCCACAAATTAAAAGTGCAATGAAACGTGTTAAGACTTCTGCGGCTGCAGAACAACGTAACAAAGTTCTAAAAAGCAGAATGAGAACAGCAAAAAACAAGTTCTACAATGCGGTTGAAGATAAAAACAAAGAAGTTGCCCTAGAAGCATTCAACAAGTACTGCTCAACTCTTGACAAAGCTGCAAAGAAAAAACTTATTAAAAAGAATAATGTTAATCGCAGAAAATCAAGAGCTTCTAAGAAACTTGCAGCAATATAAGCAAATAGTAGTTATTGATTTCTAAAGGCCAATTTTGATTATTTCAAAATTGGCCTTTTTTTTTGAAGCAATAGCTTCAAAAAGCACCGTAATATTTTCGAACTCTATCGTACAGATGTGATTTATCGCGTCTCTCCCCTATCTTTGAATTTATGCAATTTCTATTACAAAACTCAACCTAAAAATTAAAGACTTAGACCATTACCAATATATAAAGCTTGAAAAAATTTAGAAATTATGGATAATGTTAGGCATTAACAATTTTAAGAGAGAATACAATGATTGAAATAAGTAGTTTTTCAAATCCAAGAATAAAAGATATAACCAAACTCAGAAAAAGAAGCCACCGAGATAAATCAGGACTAATGATTATCGAAGGATACCGCGAAATAAAAAGAGCTCTAGCGTCCAACATCCAGATAGAAGAATTATACTTTGCAGAAGAGTGTTTTCAACAGAACAGTATTAATGATTTTGTTGACAAATGTGAAGATGCAGAAATAAAACTCTTTCAATGCAGCAAGGCAATATTTGAAAAAATATCCTATCGTGACAGCCCCGATGGACTGTTAGCCCTTGCCCCACAAATTAGTAACAGCATGGACATTATGGACAACCTAAAGGAGAATCCATTAATTGTTGTTGCAGAAGCTATTGAAAAACCAGGAAACCTTGGAACTATTTTGCGTTCTGCTGATGGCGCCGGTGTGGATGCTGTAATTGTTTGTGACAGATGCACAGACATCAACAACCCAAATGTTGTGCGAGCAAGTACCGGAACTATTTTCTCAATACCTGTTATTGAAACATCAACTGAAAAAACTATTAAATGGCTACAAGAAAACAAATTTACTATTGTTGCAACCACTCCACATACTGATGTTTTATATACCGACATAGACATGACTGGACCAACGGCAATTGTTGTGGGAACTGAAAAAGATGGACTTTCAGACAAATGGCTGAACCAGAATAATGCAGAAGTAAAAATACCGATGCTTGGAATTGCCGACTCGCTCAATGTATCAACTGCCACAACCATCCTGCTTTATGAAGCATTGAGACAAAGAACTAAAAAATAGTTGTCAGTTGTTTGTAGTAAATAGTAAGAATGGCACGGGGAAATTCAAATGGTATTTGTATGCGTTGGGCGTTGATGGTTAAGAAGTCCCGTCTTGCTCTTCGAGCGACGACTGACACTGCCGTGGGCTGGAAAAATTTATTTTGATTATACCTCCTAGGGTTACGATCGCGTTGCTCTCTTACCCTAGGCTAGTACAAAATGCTCCGTCAGAGCATGCCACAAAACAACACATCCGCGCCGAATCGACGCGGCTACAAGCGGTCGCATAACACTTGGTCAAAACACATCAGTCCCATCCGTCTCATATGTCCCATTTCTTTTCGTGACTCAATGACTCAATAAATAAAACTTTAAAATACCAAGCCGCCTGCCCAACTAACTAACTAACTAACTAACTAATATATACCTGCGGAGCTATTCCAAAGTTTACCCTTTACCCTTTAACATTTACAATTTCTCAAGGGATTCTCGTAATTTTTGCGCCAAGTTGTTTCAGTTGCTCTTCAACGTTTTCATAGCCACGATCGATACATTCAGCATTGCCAATATAGCTTGTTCCCTCTGCTGTCAAAGCAGCAACAACCAGTGCAATACCAGCACGAATATCAGGACTGGACATTTTAGTACCTCTAAGTTTGCTTGAACCATTTACGACAATTCGATGTGGGTCGCACTGAACAATCTGGGCACCCATGGTAAGAAGCCTGTCAACAAAGTACATACGGCTTTCAAACATCTTTTCAAAAAACAGAATAGTTCCCTCAACTTGCGTTGCAAGAACAATCGCCACACTCATCACATCAGAAGGAAATGCAGGCCAAATTCCGTCATCAATCTTTGGTATTGAATCACCAAAATCTTTTTGCACAAAAAGCTTCTGATTGCCAGGAATATAGATGCTATTATCCGACAGTTCCCAAGTGACACCTAATTTTGACATCTGCTTGTTTAATATCTTGAAGTGTAAAGGGTCTATGTTGTTTACAGTCAGTTCGCCACCAGTAGCAAGAGCTGCTACAATAAAACTTGAGGCATAAATATAATCAGATGATACATTACAAGTTGCACCATGCAGTTCTTTTACACCATTGATAACAAGATAGTTTGTGCCAATACCTGCAATATCTGCACCCATTTCATTCAGAAGATTACAAAGGTCAACTACATGTGGTTCACATGCAGAGTTAAACATGGTTGTTCTTCCCTCTGCCAGTACAGCAGCCATCACAATATTTTCTGTTGCAGTAACACTAGCTTCATCTAAAACAATATCTGCACCTTTTAAAGACTCTTTCTTAAATGTGAATAGATCTCCATTGACAGAAAAATTTATACCTAATTCGTTAAGACCGTCAAGGTGTGTATCAAGACGTCGTTTACCAATCACATCTCCTCCTGGAGGATAAATGTTTATTTCTCCAAATCTAGCAGCCATTGGTCCTGCAAACAAGATTGATGAACGGGCATCGTTACATAAAACTTTGGAAAGAGTATTTTTGTGGATATTATCGGCCTGAATAGTAACAGTATGTTCTTTTTTATTAACTTCAACCGATGCACCAATATCTTCCAATATCTTAAGCATCGTTAAAACATCTTTGATGATTGGCACATTTTTTAGAGTCACAAGCTGACTAGTAAGTATTGTTGCGGCAATCATTGGCAGAGCTGCATTTTTGTTGCCCGGGGTTTCAAGAACACCTGAAATAGGTGTCCCTCCTTCTATTTTTAGTTCTGACATTTGGTAAATTTTCCTGTTCTTTATAAATTATGGCTCTGTCACGGTTTCCGTGAGTAGACCTAAATTCTTTAAATTCGACTGCGTTGCAGTCGTTACACTAATAATGATTAATCGACCATGCATTTCATACATGGCTATTAATGTTGAACAGCTTCGCTGTTCTAAGACTACGGAGTAGTCAAACTTTAGTAGCCCCGTATGCAATGCGGGGTTAGTTATAACAAAACAATACGACCCTGACTCGAGCTTGCGAGAGGGGCTTTAGCCACTCATAATAAACTTTAATAGGCTGAAGCAATGAGCATAGCGAATGGCCTACGGGTCGAACAAAAAAGTCTCACCCACGGAAACCGTGACAGAGCCTAAATTATTAATTACTATTTTTATCATAAAGAAGTTAGATTGGTCAAGAAGCAATTAAGATAATTGAAAATTGACCATTATTTCTATGGTTGGATGTAAGTTTATAGGCGGTCAACGCCCGCCGCTACAGACACTACTACTCGACAACCACTGTTAGTCTGCACTTTCCCAGCTGTAGCGACGGGCGTTAACCGTCGAGAAAAAAACATATTTATTATTCAAAGAAAGATGGCTTCTTAAAATTAACTAAAAAATTTGGGCAAAAAAAAACCTGCCCATGCAATACAAATTGCAACGAGTAGGTTTTTGTCATACAGTAGGGCTTAAGCAGACTTTGATAGTCCCAACTTGCTTTCAACAAGTAGAACTGCACCATGTGCATCTTCGCTATAACCATCAGCACCGATTTCATCTGAGTACTGCTGTGTAATTGGTGCACCACCAATGAAAACTTTAACATTTTCATTTGAAGCAAAATGCTCTGCAACTGTCTTCATATAAGACATTGTAGTTGTAAGAAGAGCGCTTAGCATAACAACTGTTACACCTTTGTTATCAACAGCATCTTGAAATTTCTCAACACCACAATCAACACCTAAATCAACAACTTCAAATCCAGCACCTTTAAGCATCATAGCAACAAGATTTTTACCGATGTCATGCAAGTCACCTTTAACTGTAGCAATAGCAACTGTTGCCAAAGGCTTATGACCACTCTTTGTTAGCAATGGATCAAGAATATCAAGACCTGCCTGCATAGCTCTTGCAGCAATAAGCATCTCTGGTACATATACTTCGTTGCGGGCAAATTTTTCACCAATATCACGCATTGCAGGAACCATTGATCCCATTAAGATTTCTTCAACGTCAACATTCTCTGCCAACATCTCGTTAACTAATTTTTCTACATCATTCTTTCTTCCACGACATACTGAGTCAAACAGTTCTTTATTCATCTCTAACTCCTCTTTTTTTTGTAAAGAAACAGCCAAAATATATAGCAATTTCTAAATTACATTTCTTTTAAATAATTAAACTCAATAATCATATACAAATTTGGAAATAAAACATATAACAAAACAGCTATAATATGTAACTATTTTGCTATATAGCAGAAAAGAGTGCGAAAAAACGGAATTTATAGATTTATTTGACAGAGACCAAAAATTATGAATCACGATTCTGTCACAGTTTATGTGGATGAGTCACGAATATACAAAGTATCCTTGTTGGCATATTACGCCAACAGAAACAAGAGAATCTCGTAGAGATGATATCTCTGTAGCCTCGGGTTTTACCCCGAGGTTAATGTATAACAAAGATGCTGAACCCTGACTCGATTTTATGAGAGAGGCTTTAGCCACTCATAATAAACACTAGGCTGAAGCAATGAGTTGACACGACCAGCGAGAGTGAGGCTGGAGGTAGGCCATTCGTTGCACTCATTGCTGTCGTAAACTCCAGTCTCTCTCCCGTGGTCGTGTGCGACAGCAATGAAACGAAGTGTAATGGCTTACCGAATGTCCTACGGATGACATAAATCTATCCAGATGTCATCCCTATGGGATTCATATTTTATTGTATTGTCCTAGGGTTAAAACCCTAGGCTACAGAGATGTCGCCCCGCTAGGGCTATTATTACCCACTCAAACCGTTACAGAGCCAACTATTTATTCAGTACTTTTAGGAGTTGAGCGGTCTGCACATCCAGAAAATGATAGGAGTCTTCAAACATCTTATCATATTCCTCTTTTATTAATTCGGGAGATCTTCGTGCATTGTGTCCAAGTTCAAGAACACTACCCTCAGCATCATACTGATAATATGGTTCCATACTATTCTGAAGTGCTTTGAGCATGCGTGTATATTTGTCACTATCGTAGCTGTTTTCAAGAAGATAAATTAATCTAGTTTTAAAAAGCTCTGAGAATTGACTGTTCTTTCTCGCACGTCTGAACAAAGGAGAACGAAAACCTTCAACCATCTGCATACCTTGATGATCCAAAGTTTCCTGCAACGAAGCATCCATATCCCAACAGATAAATGACCAGCGAGGTAGCTCCTTGTCCTGATATTTAACAAAATATCCCTGCCCATTATCTCCACAACTCAGATAAACGACTGAAGAAACCCACGAAGCAAATTCCATAGGATTGACAATATTATTAATCTCTTCCCAAGTTAATTCCTTAGAGTAATCTTTATCTTCTTCAAGTTTTACCCAACTGTCATTCCAAGCCTTCATAGTACCATGCTTCAGCATTTCGGCACTTTTTTCTTTAATGACATCCACATCTTTTGTACCATAGATTTGTTCAATATATGACATTGAGTTTGGATCTTCTTTGATAAACCTAAAGCCCATAGCATAATTATTAAAAAACATAAGAACTGGTTCAATTCTAGGTGCGTAAACATCTGCATCACGCATGACTGTATATCCAATATATTCATAAAGAACCTTTCCTCCTCCAAGAATAATTGATGCTGTATCTTCTGGACCTTCGCCATTGAATATCTGCTCTCTCCAATATTTCGAACCATATTCTCTTCGACACCTTATTCGATAGCCTTTTCGCTCTTTTAGCCAACGCGACGACCTTCCTTGAATCCTTATGCCTGCGTATGTATCAATGAATTTTCCATCCGGATAAAGCACGGCAGCATAACACGGGCGTTCACTGACAGCCCTGCCCCTTTGCCCAGGGTTCCTTATGATACCAAAGGTTTTTGATAGCAGATTATAATTATTCACACTTACCCAAAAAATTGTCATTTTAGGTAATGGTGCTTTCCAGAGTAATTTTGAAGAAACTGCACTTGAGATTGCACCCTCTTTATGTGCTGCAACTTTTAGGAGAATTGTATTTGTTATATAAAAAGGACTGCTATAAAACAGACTGTTTGTTGTTGGTTCACTACCATCAGTTGTATAGAAAAAACTTGCTTCCAAGTCACCTTTAATTGTCACCTTCGTCTCATTTGTAAAAACAATATTTGACTCAATCTTAGGCATCTGCAGAATAATAGATTCATTTATTGTCGAGCGACCAATCTCAAATGTACTATGCCCATCCCTTATTCTAGTATAGGCTTCGCTGGGTTCAAGTTCAGGATAGCTTACATAATCAACCGGTTGTCCTGCTGAACCATACAACACCACTAACTCACCTTTATCTTTTAAAGATAAATCACTATTCAAATCCTGCTGTCCTTCTCCAAACCTAAGAGATGCATCTGTTAAAGTAACTGTGTCAATCGATGCTGAACCTGAATATAGTGAACAGGAAATTCTAACATAACCATTTATATCCCATGAGCCATCTAGTTTTACAGGATTGTTGATTTTTACAATCTGGTAGGCATTGTTAATATGTAATGCCACAGGTTCTGCATCCACATCATTTACTTTGAATAAAAGCTTTGCAATTTCATTAGTTCTATTGAAAACACGTACCCATATATCACCAGACATTGAAGCAACATCTTTAGCTCTGAATATGATATAGTTGTTTGTGCTGTTGTCTGACCTAAATATACCTAGGTCAAAACTATCCTCAAAGCCTGTTTTCAGATGCCATCCTGAGTGCTCTGTAACAGAAGATGAATCTAGAATGTAACGAGATAAAACATCACTTCTGCCATCAGCAGTTATAACTAAAGTTGATTTTGGCTTTATTGTTACAGCAGGCAGAAACCATTTGCGTTTCTTTTTGAATGTATCTGACAGCGAATATCCTTCTAAAGATACCGGTTTCTTAGAGTTGTTACAAAGCTCAATCCAGTCAACAGGTCTGCCCAGCATATCTCTATAGCCATCAGGTCCCGCAATACCAATTTCATTAATCATTACAGGGGAGTCCATATTTAGAAAATTTGCACTTCTAATGGCAGACTTTGTCCGTGGAGAAAACTTTATTTTGGGTGCAATATAACGCTGTTTTCCCAATTGGAACTTATACCGAGAATCAAACAAGTCCTGCTGATACCAAGAATTACAGAATAATCCTAAAATGAGTAATCCAAATAGTAGACCAATTATAAGTTGTACTTTTCGTTTCAAAATAGACTCTTATTACTTAGGACTTGATGGTCAATTCATAACACACTTATTATTAATGTATTACATATCAAAATCAAGCCCTGAACTGTACGGTTTTTAAACGTTTTATATCAAAAAGCGTGCAGATAGAAATTTAATTCTTTGTTATTATATTAATGAATTTTTAATGCTATAACACGCAACCTTTTACCATGCAACATGTTAACCTTTAGCTTACTAAAGGCGTAAATGCCTTATGGCACGCGAAGCGAGGCTTTAGTTTATCTAAAGCAACGAAACGCAGTGAAGTGGCAATATATCACGTATTCTAACATTAACCAGTAAGCCCTACTTAAGGAATGTTGGCTGGATTTGTTAAATATATATTCAACTTGCTATAGTCAATCTTGCTCTTTATGTCGCTCTGGATATCACTCCATGGTTTTGGAGAAACATTACCAAATACATACTGAAGACTAACAGTCCCCTCCGTTGAAACAACACTTTCCATACGCAGTCCCTTAAAGTCCTGCTGAAGATGTTGTTCAAGGATGGTGCCTTTTTCGCCATACTCTTGTTCTGGAAGATTAACTAAAATAACTCCACCCTTTGGTGAGCCAAAAATGGTCTTCTTCTCAAAGAGTTTTTTAACAGAAAGAGCAATAAAAACAAAAACATAAAGCACAAGAACAAACATGAAGTTAAACGTTGCAATACCAATTGACGCTGAAATTAATAAAAGCAAGAAACCAATCTCTTCCGGCTCTTTAATTGGTGTTCTAAACCTAATTATAGATAGCGAACCTAGCAATCCCAAGGATAGAGGCAATGAAAGCTGTACACAAACAAAAAGCATTGTAACTGATGGTGAAATCAGCATAAATGCTCTATGAATCTGAGAACCAGTTGCCCTGTTTTCATAAAAAAGAAGATACATCAAGCTTGTTATCCAAGCCACTAAAATTGCTACTAATATACAAACTATAAAAGCATTAAGATCTATAGTAAGTGTTCCTTCTGAAGCCAACTGTTTTAATAAATTAGGCATATGTTACTCCCATTTTGTTTTTTAAGCATATTTCATATTTTGAAAATGAATTTTTTCTTCCACCAAAATCTGTGATTTTATAAAGTACTTTAGATAGCTGTATTGCTCCTGCACCCTTAACTTCAACGACTGCCGTTGGAGCAGCACCAGAGTAGCCTTTCAAAGCTATTGAGTCAGATATATCCGTTGCTTCAATATCATAGTCAACAGAAATTCTTAGACCACCCATCATATCTATATATCTGCAGCGCTTATATTGAATACAGCAGACTGGTATTATTCCATGAAACTCAGGCAAACCTTCATCCAAAAGATAATCTGATAAATTCAGTTTCTCAGCTGTCTTCACAGGATCTTTGTCCAAAGCATTTACATCTATATCAATTCTTATTCTCTTCTTAAGTGTTCTTGTTCCAAATTTTGTTTTGATTTCCAACCAAGCATTTTTTGAGAGAGAGCCATCTTTCTCTTCATACCAACGCAGTCGAACCTTATATTTATAATAAGTACTATTCTCTTTTTGTCTTAACAGGCTAAGGGTAAAAGTATCAAAGTATACACTTTTGATAGTATTCTCATAAAAAGCCGGATCATATGCACAGCTATGATCAAGATAACTTCGACATATCTCAACTTTCGAGCGAGGTAGAATATATTTCACCTCATGCCTTAAACCTTTTGTAGCCTGTAAACTCATATATGTTACTCTTCTTTAGTAAGTACAACCCTAAAACTTGTTGTGTCACTTGCAAACCAAGGTTTCCCAACCCTCCGCAATGTTACGGCAAAACTTCCCATATAATTATCCCATGAACCACCTTTGAGCACCTTATACTTGTACTCCCTTGACAAAAACTTATTGCTCGTATTGCATCCCGGATAATCAAAATAATCATTTATGCACCACTCCCAGGCATTTCCCTGTATATCATACAATCCATTTGGGTTGGGTTTAAAATTCCCAACAGGTGATGTATATGCGAAACCATCCTCACTATCAAAATGTACACTTGCCAACTCCTCTCCATCCGGTTTTGGAGTTGCATCAAGAACATTTGCATAAAACTGTGCTTCATTTGGGTCATCACCCCATGTATAAATTGTAGTGCCTCCCGCTCTAGCCGCATACTCCCACTCCTGTTCAGTAGGCAGGCGATATACCCACCCATCTTCAATTATTCCTGCTTCGCGAGCTTTAAGTGTCAACCATTCACAGTATGAATTTGAATCACCCCATGAAAGACATACCACAGGATAATCCTCCTCTTGATCAAAATCGGGATTTGCCCATGAATAACCTGGCTGTCTTGTCCAAATCTTATTCTTCCTATCCCATGTTACGGGGAAATAACCGCGATCTGCCAACGTCTTAAAATCTGTATCCTCAACAAAAGCTCTGTATTGAGCAACAGTAGTTTCATGCTTCGCAATATAGAATGCATTACTAATTGTAACAGGAAAAGCCTTGGAGCTTAATGTCCAATCTTGCTGTCCTGTGTTCTCTTTTATCCAAGCTGATGCACTTTCTGTTGGTCCCATCATAAACTCACCGGCCTTAATCCTGACCATCTCATGACCATTAAAAACTGGTACTGCCTTTTCATGAGATGCAATAAAAATAACTGATAAGGCTGCAAATATCGCCAAACCGATGATTACACCAATGGCTCGTCTTGAATCACTATTCATCTATTTTTCTTCTTTCGGCAAATTATTCTCATGCATTGCTTTCTGGATCTCTTCAGCAGCACGCCTAAAACCCTCTGGAGTCCAATGCTCATGCTTTGGTGGTCCTTTAGGATATGTTAGTGGCCCAGGAATGGCCAAGTCTTCAGCAAACATGTATACAGGAATTCCCTCTGCCTTACAAAAGCCATACATATACTTGTCCTGCATAATTGTCACAACAAGCAAGTTGCCATCTGTAGTATCAAAAAAACGCTTTATAATATAAGCAGAAGGATCTCTCTTTTGATGTGCCTCAATTGTTTTGGAACGTGACTTTCTTGAATCAACCATTTGGGCAATATGATACATCAAGAATGAGTGGGTATTCTGATAAACTTTAACAGCTCTTGGAACTTCCTGAGTTTTATATTGGTCAGCATCCGCAAGTGGAATATTTTGAATCGCCGCTTTCTCATCAATAATATCAGAATATGGTTTGTCATATCCACGAACTCTTTTATGCTTGTTCTCATATCTATCATTCTGAGCAAAAACGACAATTGTCAAGTCAGGATTAATCTTATCTTTGAGTCTCTTATATGTTAACTCATGCTGATCTGTTGAATAACCGTTCATTCCGCCATTAAACCAATCATATTGAGGCATCATTCTGCGAAGGCATGCAACCGTGGTTTCATTGCTTTCAACTCCATATCCCCACATGTTTGAGTCGCCAAGCACCAGAATCCTAGGTTTTGTCCCGGTAAAATCCCATTCAACATCTCTAAATCCTAGAGAGTTGTGAGTTATCCAAGCATCACTGTTGTGATATGCATCAACATTAGGAACTCCAGTCCATCCCAACTCGTCATCAAACTGAAAAAATTTAATCGGTTTTTCATCCCAATGATCTAAAGAATCAGCTATTGACTCATATTTGTTCTTAAAATAACTCTCCGCTAATAAAACCAATAAAATAACGATAAAGAGGTTAAACCCTATCATTATCCTTTTAAATATTTTTTCCTTCTTAGGGTCAATCTGACTCTCTGTCATCAACTTATCCTTCTCTTCTTAGTGAATAGTATACAGTTTTCTTAAAAAAACACTTACAAACAATCAGTCAAATCGGACTGATCAGACTGATTTGTTTTGTATTCAATAATTTTCTAATTTATAATGTTTTCGCTTCCTTTGAGTCAGGATAATTATTCTTCAACTCTTTCTTCAAGTTGTCAGCCTTATCATTTTCGCCCTTAACCTCTAAAATTTTAATTGCTTTACTCAAACATTTAGGAACAAGGTCGTCGCCATTAAACAGTAGTCCAACACTCATATAGTATCTCAAAGCTTCATCAGCGTTCCCGAGCATCTCAGATGATTCACCCATACCGGCATAGCCAAAAGCCCTAATTCTGCGTTGTTCTTCACCACTTGCCAATCTTGCAGCCATTGAGTAACTTTCAAATGCCTTGTTATAAAGTTTTTCATTCAACTCAATGTTTGCCAAATCGAGATATGCATCAGCTTGATATACGGTCGAAACACTATCCTTAACAACACGTCCTAAATATTCTTTTCCCTTTGTTTCATCACCAAGCTTCAAAGCTGACTTACCTGCATATAAAAAAGCAAACTGCTCTACTGCTTTGGCTGGTTTCTTTGCAAGAAGAATTTCACACTCTTCCAACGTTTCAGCATAAGCCCCCTTACTATATGATAATGTAATTAACCAGCGAAGTAATCCTTCTGTATAATTGTCAGATTTAGAAGTCTGTAACAGAGTCAAAAACAGCTTCATTGCCTCATCTTCTTTGCCCATCTTATAAAACACCATAGCAAGTCCATACTCCGCGTCAATCTTTACATCTTGAACTGGATTAAGTGATAGGCATTTCTGAAAAGATTCAACCGCTTCTTTATAATTTTTGTCGATATCAGAAACAACTCCAAGCCAGTAATATGCACGATTCATATATGTTGATTTAGAAAACTTACTAATTAAAGTCTGCAAACTGAATTTTGCCTCCGGATAATTTTCCATACGCAATGCAACCATCGCAACATAATAATATGAACTTTCAACATGTTCTGATTTTGGGTATTTGTCAATCAAAAGCTTCCAGTTTTTCACTGCCAAAGCAAACTGTTCTGCTCGCTCATAACATATGCCGGCAGCAAAGAGTGCTTGAGCAACCTGCTTATATGTAGGGTATTTGGTGTAAATACTCTCATATATCTGACCCGCCAACTGATAATTCTTCTGTTTCTGATATGAGTAAGCAAGTTTATAAAAAGCCTCCGGTGCAAGAGGTGCATCAGCAAATTTTTCAGTTAGAAGTTTATAATATTGAATTGCTGAATTAATATCTGACTTTTTCTCAGCCACTTCTGCAAGTAGCCAGTAGACATCCTGTTGATACTCTGGATTATTCAACAACTGTTGACTATACTGAACCGTCAAATCATATTTGCCGTACTTATATGCAAAAAGAGCTAGTTCATATGTGGCAGAAGCAGAATACTTCGACCCTGGATATTTTTTCAGCAACTCTTGATATGTTGCAATGGTTTCTGGAACTTTTGCTAAACGCCGCTCACAATTGGCCTTAAGATATAAAACATCCACAGAAACATCATTTTTACTCATGGTTCCAATCATCTTTAAGGTTTGGGCATACAGTCCACTATTAAAGGTTGACCATATCGTCTGCAACTCAGCCTCTTTCGCACGCTCTGATTTAGGATAGGAAAGAACCAGACGTTGATAGACTGCTGAACTATTCTGGTAATCTTTTAAGTTGTAGTAGACATACCCAAGACGAAACAGCGCTTCAATTTTCACCTTATCCGGAGCCTTGCTGCCAATAATGTCCTTATAAAGTGCAATTGCTCTCTGCTGCTTCGCAGCATCATTGGTAAATGCTGTTGTATATATGTCCGCAAGTTCAAGCTGACCAAATGAACAAAACTCTGAATCTTTATAATCTTTAGATAAAACTTCCAAACTTGATACTGCATTAGTAACATTACCAGCTTTGCTATACAAAGTGCCAAGATTAAACAAACAAGCTGCCTTTATATCTTTTGGTGATTTGGAAGACTTCAGAACAGAGTTATAAATCATAATTGCAGAACTGTCCATACCTTGAGCTTTATAGTAGTTAGCTCTTGCATAAGTTGCACGCTCTTTCAAATCACTGTCAGGATACTGAAAAATTACACTTCTATACTGTTTCTCTGACTTATCACCTTCACCCATCATTCGATAGCACTCGCCAAGTCGAAAATGAATTGCATCAGCACCAGATACTTTGGAGTCTACAGAAAGAATTGATTCATACTCCTTAGAAGCAAGTTCAAACATATTGCGCGAATACAAACCATCTGCAAACAATATCTTATCAGACAAGCTTAAATCTGCTCCAAAAAGTGTGAAGCTACACAAAAATAAAATTATTACAAATTTCTTTATCAAATCATTTCCCTTTTCTTAATTATATTAGCAAAAAATTTTGCCAACTTCGTACAGACGCAATTTATCGCGTTTCATCTTATCTCTTAACTCTCATCACTTATCTTGATTTTCTCAATTCACCACATTCATTGGGTTTCCATCTATATAAGACTTCAAATTCTCTGTTGCCATGCCCAACAACCGTGTCCTAGTCTCAAGTGGCGCCCACGCAATATGTGGAGTAATTACAACATTCTTTGCCGCTAAAAGAGGACTATCAGCATTGATAGGCTCTGTTGTTGCGACATCACATCCAAATCCGGTAATTTTGCCGGCATCAAGAGCTCTTTTTAAATCCTCTTCAATAACCAATCCACCTCTGGAAGTGTTCAAAAGAATCACACCATCTTTCATCTTGGCAATACTCTCTTCATTAATAATCCCTGCGGTACTCTCAAACAAAGGGCAATGCAATGATATAATATCACTATTCTCAAAAAGCGTATCCAAATCAACATAACCAGGAAAACTTTTCTTTGTTCTGGAATAATATATAACATTCATTCCGAAGGCTTTAGCAATTTTGGCAACAGCAAGACCAATTTGTCCCAAGCCAATAATTCCAAACGTCTTACCCTTAAGCTCCATCAATGGAAACTTCCAGTAACAAAAATTTTTGTTTCTACTCCAATCACCAGCAATAACACTTCTAGTATGCTCGCCAACATACTGACACATCTCCAGCAACAAAGCAAAAGTCATTTGAGCAACTGCATCCGTGCTATATCCAGGAACATTGGCAACTAAAACACCTTTACTTGCTGCGTACTCAAAATCCACAACATTATAACCTGTTGCAAAAATTCCAACCCACTTAAGATTTGGACAAGCATCAAGTGTCTCTTTTAAAATAGGAGTTTTATTGACATACACAGCCTCTGCATTACCAATTCTTGAAATAATATCTTCATCAAATGTGCGATCATAAACCCTTAGCTCACCTAATGCCTCCAGACCGCCATAGGACAAGTCGCCAGGATTCATTGCATATCCATCTAAAATTACAATCTTCATTCAATCTTCCCTATTGATTCTAGAACTTTCGACTTTTCGACTTTTTTTACGTTCTCTTCCGCTACAGCGGAAACACATCAGTCCCATATGTCCCATTCTCAAAATTCAATATTCAGGATTTAGTATTCATAATCATTTGCAAATTTTCGAATTTTCGAATTTGTTTTACTCCTGCTCAGTTGTAGCAAAAGATATATTCCAGATATCAACACTCCTGCAAACATCCATAACCTTCATGATATGCTCATAGTGAGTTTTCTGATCAGCTCGAACCAAAACTGGCTGCCCTGGGAACATCTCAACAATCTGTGCCAAAATCCCTGCAAGACCATCTGCATCAAACTCCTGCTGATTAATAACAAAAGTTCCATCAGTTCGTATATTAACGATGATTTCCCCAGGCAGACGTGCTTCCATACTACCCGTTGATGAAGTTGGTAAAGTTATATCAACCTCTGTCTCCCATTGTGAAAATATTTGCGTAGTAACAAAAAAGCACAATAGAAGAAAAACTATATCAATCATTGGAGCAATTTGAAACCCCAAAGTATCATTTCTTAATTTAGCTCTAAAATTCATTATTTGCTACTCATTATTCCTGTTAATAAATCTGCAGATACACCCTCAAGCACGGCAATAAGTTTGGCAGAACGAGTTCTGAAGTAAGAGAAAAATGCCATTGCTGGGATACCGACAATCAAACCTGCTGCTGTAGTAATCAGAGCCATTGAAACTCCCGCAGCCAAAACAACCGGTTTTGCTTGTGCAATATCCTGTGCGACACCTGTAAAAGCTGTCAACATACCAAAAACAGTTCCTAGCAAACCAAGCATTGGAGCAATTGAACCAACATCCATCAAGACCTGTGGAGCACCCTGCAACCTCGCAGCTTGACGACCGCCCTCGCCTTCAACCGTATCCTTCAACATCGCATTGTCATAATTAGGAACTGATTCAACATAGTCCATTGCAGACAACGTTATTGAAGCAAAAGCATTCTTCTTGTCTTCACAAGCTTTTCGAGCCTGATCGTAATAACCAAGTTTAACTGATTCCATAACTTCTCTATACAAAGAACGAGGAACAATCATTCCTACACGCATAACAGCAAACAGATAAACAATAAAAGCAACAGTCAAAATAGAAACAATACCAAGTATATACATCATGACACCACCATTTTCAATCACTTGACGCCAGCTCATTCTTGCAGCCTCACCAACAACTGGCTTAACTGCCTCTTCTGCGTGAACTAAAAGTCCCGCAAACATCAAACCTAACATTATCAATTTCTTCATTTATATATTCCTTTTCTTTTTATGTACATGAATCGTGTATATTAAATAGTTCATAGCACACAGTCAATTTTATTCTTTTATACAACCTATTAAAAACAATCAGTTCCAATCCAACTATTAAATACCTACGGAGCTTTTCCCAAATTCTTAATTATTAATTATTAATTGATTTTTGCATTAACCATTAACAACTAATCATTAACCATTATATATCGTATTCAACCCCTAACAATTCTGAAATCTTATTACAGTATCCCGAATAAATTTCATCAACAAATTTCTGTTTTACTGAAACATTATGTGCATACTCATCAAAGTCCAGTCCCATTGCAGCACCATAATGATTCTTATTCTTTATGGATTCCATAACATCCATATTCTCCAGCTCAGAAAGCATACCTTTAACTTTGTCATATGCTTCCCTAAACGGCATTCCATCTACCACAAATTCAATTGCCTTATCTGTTGCAAAAACTCCAGAACTAAATCCAGCATATAGCGCATCCTTATTCGCCTCAAGCTTTTCAACAAGCTTTGACATAATATCAAGACACCCCTCGGTAATTTCAATGCCTTCCATAAAAGGCTCTTTAATCTCCTGCAAATCACGGTTATATCCACCAGGCAAACACGTAACAATATCTCTTGCCATACCAGCACAACCATGCACCTTTGCTGCTTTCCCTCTAATTAGCTCACAAACGTCTGGATTACTTTTCTGTGGCATAATACTGCTTCCAGTACAATACTCCTTTGGAATTGAAAAATAATCAAACTCAGGCATAGAGAATATAATCAAATCCTGGGCTAGCCTAGACAAATTCATCATAATTTGAGAAAGAGCAGATAAAATAACACTCTCACACTTACCTCTGGAATTACTTGCATACATAACATTCTGAATTGGTTCAGAAAAACCAAGGAGATCAGATGTCATATGGCGGTCAATTGCCAACGGCACACCATATCCAGCAGCAGAACCAAGTGGACAACGATCATTAAACTCATACGCTGATTTCAACAAAATAAAATCATCTAGCAACCCCTCTGCATA
>Ga0307987_1000296_pt1 | contig 29867 bp, 24 predicted proteins | sample EllFjometagen181_FD_203157 | JGI IMG/M metagenome (GOLD analysis project Ga0307987, IMG submission 203157) | Marine microbial communities from Ellis Fjord, Antarctic Ocean - #181 | ecosystem: Environmental > Aquatic > Marine > Unclassified | place: Southern Ocean | collected 2014-10-08 | reverse complement strand
GCCATGGGCAGCGTAGACGTGTTCCAGGCCTCGAAGACTCTCCAGCCCAGGATCACGTCTACGCTGCCCATGGCTGCAAGGTCGGCGGTCTTCGAGCAGCTGGCGCCGAAGGTGACCACCTGAGGCAGCACGGCATCCAGCAGGCCGTTGTGCTCGAGGATCTCCACGCCGTACAAGCCGAGGCACACCGTCTCGGGGTTGCCGATACCCACCCGCAGACCCTCCCGCGCCAGATCCTGCAGGCCTGCGATACCCGCCGGGTTGCCCTGGGGCACGATCAGTGCGGGTACAAGGTAGGCCACGGTGGCCTCGCTGCCCGGCACGATCTGGCCCATGCGCCGTGCCAGCTGGATGTAGTCGGGGGAGCCGGGCAGGTAGATGTCCCCTTTCTCGGCCAGGGTCATCTGGGACAGCAGGGTGCCTGAGCCGCCGTACATCAGCTCTACGGGGACCCCGGTCTCATCCTGGTATGCCGCGGCGATGTGCTTCATGGCGGGCTTGCTGGCCGAGCCGCAGAACACCGTGATGGGGGGCGGGCCGACACGTTCCCCGCGACAGGCCGTCAGCGCCAGCACCAGCAGTAGTGGAATGTGCCTCACGGTCGGTTCTCCGACGCTGCTCCGCAGGCCCGGCAGACACCGTGGACCACCAACTGCTTACCGTCCACCCGCGACCCTTCGGGGACTTCCACCCGGGGCAGGCGCTGCTGAGCCAGACACCGCATGCCGCCGCAGGCGGTGCACAGGAAGTGGGGGTGGTCCCCCGGGCAGCCGCCGCCATCGCGCTCGTGGGCACGGTAGCGGCTGACCCCGTCCACGCCGCAGACCACGTGTACCAGCCCCACCGTCTGCAACGCCGACAGGCAGCGGTACACGGTGACCCGATCGATGTCGGTCACCAGGGGATGTCCCGCGAGCTCCGCGGGCGCCAGGGGGTGCTCCGCAGCCAGCAGCGCACCCAGCACCGCGTGGCGCGGCCGCGTGCTGCGCAAACCCGCCCGGGTGAGGCGCTCCGAGACGTCCATGCTGGCTCCTACATGCAACTGAGTTGCATGTAGCTATCCCAGCGCCCCTGTGCCGTCAGTCCACTGGGTAGAAGTCTTCGAAGAACGACACACTGGTGAACACATGCCCCATGGAGCTGGTCAACTCCCAGACCGGCTGACCCTCGGGGCTCACCTCTATCAGTAGGCCCAGGTAGCCGGTGTTGATCAGGGTGTTGCCGTTGTCCATGCGCAGGGCTTGCCCCCCTGCGATGCTGTTGAAGCCTTCGTCCTCGCCGTAGGACCAGACCTGCTCGAGGACCCCCGCGTCATCGTCGACCTCGTACTCGATGGCCATCACCCGGCTCTCGCTACCCACCCCCGAAGACATGAGCAGGGTGCCCTGCTCGGTCCAGTGCGGGCCATGCTGGTACACGAAGCCCATGCCATCCTGGACCGCGTAGCCCTCCGGCCCGAACTCTCGCAGCACCTCGCCGGTGGTGCGGGAGATCTCGAGGATGGTGTCCACCAAGCCGAGGGACAGCAAGAAGCAGTCCGAGGCCGGGTCGTAGCTCAGCCCGTTGCCGTGGGTCCAGTCGGCGTATTCTTCGCTCATCTGGTAGAAGCGGTCGTGGACCCAGGGCTCGGACCAGTCCCAGACGTTGAACAGCTCCGTGCGCTCACCGTCGGGCTCCACGAGCAACAGGACGTCGCCCATCACGGCGACCTGCTCGTCCCGGTCGGGGTCGTACCAGTCTCGGACGTCGACGCCCAGGGTGGCCATGCTGCCATCGGGTAGCTGGACCAGGTCGTGGTGGGCGACCCCCAGGTCCCACATGTCCACCAACTCACCGCCCATGTCGAAGAACAACCCATCGCTGGACGCCGGTGAATCCTCTGTGGCCAGGGACAGGAAGTCCATGAAGAAGTTTCCCACCACCAGCCCCGACGAGAACTCATCGAAGGCTACCTTTACAGGTTGTTTTCGGTGGTTTGCGGCGGCGACGGCTCGGTACCAGAGCACTTCGCCGGAGCGGTCCAGCACCAACACGAAGCTCTCGGCGCCCAACACCGCCGCGAGCAGGTAGGGCTCGGCAGACACCCCGTGTTCGGTATGGAGCTTGGGGGTGAGCTCGGGCAACCCCGGGGGGAGCCCGTCGGTGACGATCTCTCCCTGCTTGGACACCACCCCGTCGCCCTCGTCGGTGAACACCTCGTAGTAGACGGTGGTCAGAGGAGGGAGCCCCAGCAGTAGCGCCGTGTGGTGGGTGCTGTCGTCCCGGGTCACCGGGGTGCTGCGGCTGCGGTCTTCGGTGGTGCCGAACTCGACCCAGGCGTCGCCGGAGGACGGGCTGTCCCAAGAAAGCTCCACCACCAAGCCCACATCGGGAGAGAGCACCGCCTCGAGGTCGCTGATGCCCCGGGCCGAATCTCCGGGGCCACAGGCGATCAGCAGCGCTGCGGCGCTGAGCACGCTGGCGATTCTCGGGCGGAGGGATGAAGCCACGAAGGCCACCGGGGTGCGAGGTCCGACACCATAGTGCTTCGCCCTTCCCCACCGTGTGTCCGTCTCTTGCCAAGGACGTGTCAGGACTGCGGGCGTTCGGGATCCCACGCAGGCCCGGCTTCACCGAGCAGCCAGGTGGAGACCGACGCCAAGCCCTCGAGATCGTCCACGCCAGTGCCGAGCTCGGGCACCGCCACCACGGGAACCTCCGCGCGGGACTCGAGCAGCAGGCTGAGGTCCACCGCGGCGTTGATGGCCTTGCTCTCCCGCACCGCGAGCTGCACCAGCTTGTCCAGGGCGCTGCGCTGGACGGCGGTGGGTTCAGGGGGGAGCAGCGATGCGTCGGGGAAAGGACGACGAGCCAGGGGGACCAGAGAGCGGTTGAGCACCAAGGCCCCCAGGGGGAGACCGAGCTCACGAATACGCGCCTCGAAGACACGCGCCTGGTCCAAGGAGTCCTTGCCGCTGGAGCTGACCAGCAGGAACGCCACGTCGTCTTCGCCCAGGCGGGCCCGCATCAGCTCGGCGTTGCCCGACAGCTTGACGAACATGCCGCCGAAAGCACCGAAGAAGACCTGCAGATCCGAGAAGAACTCTCCGCCAAATACACCGCCGAGCACCCGCTCGAGGAAGCGGCGGGTGGTGCCCATCAGGCCGCTATCGGAAGAAGGGCGCATCAGATCGATGATGCGGGTGTTCATGGACGCGGCCAGGCGGCCCGGCGCCTCGAGGAAGTTCAGGGCGTTGCGCGACGGAGGCGTGTCGAGGATCACCATGTCGTAGGTGCCCTGCTCCACGAAGCCGTGCAGGGCCTCCATGGCGGTGTATTCCTGCATCCCAGCGATCATGGAGGTGACGCGCTGGTAGATGGGGTTGGCCAACAGGCGCTCGGCTTCAGCCTTGGACCGCGCCAGGCGGCTGACGGTCTGATCGGAGACCCGCTTGGGATCCAGCACCCACACCGAGAGGGCCCCGGGGAGCTCGATGCCCAGCTCCGCGAGACGGTCTTGCGCCAGGGGCACCGGATCGGGGGTGTTTTGGCGGACGCCAAGGGCTTCGGCCAGGCGGCGGGAAGGATCGATGGTCAACACCAGCACACGCTTGCCGCGGCGGGCGGCGCCCAACCCCAAGGCCGCGGAGACGGAGGTCTTGCCCACGCCGCCGGTGCCCGCGCACACAAAGATGCGCTTGCTGTCCACCAGGGGAGCCAGGCTCATGACAGCTCCTGGCCGAGGTGCTTGGCGATGGCGCGGAAGGGCGAGTCCTCATCGATGTCGGGCACCTGGATGAGGGGTACCCGCACAGCCCCACGGAGCCGGGCCATGGACCCCTCGGCGCGGCGGATGCGCTCCACCAGTGTGTGACCGCGCACGGGGTCGCCCGTGAGCATGGCATCGAGGGCATCGCGCTCGGCGAGGCTGAAGGGGTCGTCGGGCACCCGGTTGGCCACCACCGCCCCCACGGCCATCTCGCTCTCGCGGAGGCCTTCGATGAGCTCGAGACACTCTGAGACCGGCAGGGGCTCGGGGAGGGTGACCACGCAGGCGGCGCACTGGGCCGGGTCGTAGAACACCTTGCGGCCTTCCCGCAGGGCTTCGGCGATGGGGCCACGGGTGACCAGGTCCAGGAGGATGGAGGACAGCCCGGTGAGCGCCAGGGCGTGGCCCGTGGCCGGCATGTCGACGATCATCAGATCGAAGCGGTTGCGGCCGCTGTCGTCCTTGGCCCGGATCTGAGACAGCATGTGGTAGAACAGGCCCATCTCGTGGAAAGAGGGCCCGGCACGCAGCATGTTGCGCAGGGCGGGGGTGCGCAGGGCCAGACGAGAGAGCTGGGGAATCTTGAAGAGCCCCGTGAGGAACATCTCCATGCCCAGCTCGCTCTGGATGGTCAGGCCGTGGATGCCCTCGCCGATGGGCTGTGGGCTGCTGGGGAACACCGCCTGGTGGAACAACCCCGCCAGGGGGGAGGCCTGGAAGCCTGCGGGTTCTTCGAACTCGGCCAGCAGCACCCGCTTGCCCTGCCGCGCCGCTGTGAGGGCCAGCGCCGCAGAGAAGGTGGAGCGTCCGACGCCACCTTTGCCCGCCACCAGCACGACGCGGCGATCGAACAGCGACGTCAGCGCCTTGCGCTCGGTCTGGGTGGTGCTGGAGCTCGACTGAACCATGGGATCCACAAGCGCGAAGGGAAGGCACAGGGTCGCCGCATGTACTACGCCAGCCTCTGCATACGCCACAGGTTTCGCGAATCCGTGGCGGGCCCTGGTACGGGCTGGTCCATCGGAATACCGAATGCGCCGAGGAGCGAGTACCCATGGAGCTGGCGAGCCCTGACACCGTGCGGCGGGTGGTCACCTGCTATTCCGTGTTCGACAAGTACTTCCCCACGACGGGATTACTCGACTACACCGAAGGCATCTACAACGACGACCCCAGCACACCCTACGAGCAGGCCAAGTCGAACCAGTTCGACTACCTGCTCGATCAGATCGACTGCGGCCCGGGCGTGCGCGTGCTCGAGGTGGGCTGCGGCAACGGCTCCCTGCTCGAACACATCCGCGAGCGCGGGGCCACCGGCGTAGGCATCACCATCACCCCCGACCAGGTGCGGGTGTGCAGCGAGCGCGGCCTCGATGTTCGCCTGATGGACATCTTCGACATGGACCCCGCCTTACACGGCAGCTTCGACGCCATCGTGGCCAACGGCCCCATCGAGCACTTCGTGCAGCCCGACCAGGCCGCCGACGGCCAGCAAGACGCCATCTACGGGCGCATGTTCGACATCCTCCACCGCCTGCTCGACCCCAGCTCGAGCATCCGCAAGGTGGTCAACACCACGGTGCACTTCGCCCAGCGGCCCAAACCGCAGGACCTGATGCGCAACCCCCTGGCCTGGCGGCCCATGTCCGACAACTTTCACTACTGCATGCTCGTCCACAGCTTCGGCGGCTACTACCCCGTCGATGGACAGCTCGAGCAGGCCGCCAGTGGTCGCTTCGATCTGATCCGCGAAGTCGACGGCACCATGGACTACTTCTACACGTCGGAAGAGTGGCTGCGGCGCATCCGCCTGGCGCTCATCAGCCCCACGGCCATGCGCATCGCCGCGCGCTCCATCCCCGTGATGCTCCGCCAGCCCATGCAGTACATCACCATGTTCGCCTGCATGCTGGTCTCTCGCTCCTGGAACTGGCAGTTCCGCGGCAGCACTCCGCCCGCCAAGCTGTGGCGGCAGACCTGGCAGTACCTGCCCAGCGCCTGATCCTTCACGGGGCGAAGTGCCCAGGCAGCGCCGTCAGCGCTCGAAGACCACCTTCAGCGAGCGGGCGCCCTCGTCGCGGGTCCACGCGTCGGGATCTTCGCTGACCTCGGCTTCGTCGGCCTTGTCTCCCAGCAGATCCCGTGCGGAGTTCGACCCCACCCGCCAGGTCCCCGAGGCCTCGGCGAACGAGCTGTAGTACATCTTGGCCTTGGGCAGCGAGGCGTTGATCAGCCCCACCTCCACGGCCGACCCCAGGGTAGGCTGGACCTCGAACTCGAAGCTGAGCAGGTAGACGAAGAACTTCTCGGCCCCGCGACCATTGGAGGGATGATCGGCTGGCTTCCATGTCCCAGCCGCCGGCTGGCCGTCCACCGTGAGCTGCAGGCCTTCGCCCAGGCGCCCGCACCACCAAGCCATGAAGTCCTGCTCGGCCTCGGCGGTGGTGATCTCCTGCTCCGCGTAGCGCTTCTGGTAGGTGCGCAGCACCACCGGTGTAGGCACCTCGAGCACCACCACCGCCTCGAGGCCTTCCTCGCCTAGGCGGAGCTCGTGGCGCATGGAGTGGAACTTGGTCCCAAAGGGATGGGCCGCCGCTGGCGCAGCCACGAGCAGGGACAGCAGAGCGAGGGAGATCCAGCGGAGCATGGGTGACCTCTCGAGGGGGTACGGTGGGAGTAGTCACCCCGCATACCAGCGCCAAGGCGAGCGGCGGACGAAGCCGGTTGACTGTGGTACGTGCGACGCGATGCATACATGCTGTCGCCGCCCCATCCAACTCTGCGCCGTGCTGCTGGTGCTTGCCGCCTGCGGTCCGCCCGCTCCTGCGCCCATTCCCATGAGCGATGCGGAGCTCATCGAGGGGTTCCAGGCGCTGCACAGGGACATCTATCGGGTGTACTCCCTGGCGCCGGACCGCGACACCGTGTGGGAGCTGCTGGCGGGGAGCTTCACCGGCTCAGCGCTCACGCAGCAGTACGTGGAGCACTACACCACCCTGGTGCTCTCCGAGCAGGAAGAGACCGCCATCCAGGTGCTCACCGTGGACTACGACAGCGTGGAGCTGCTGGAAGCGCCCCCGGGCACCGCCCGGATCGACGCGGCCTGGGCCGTGGGGGGCGTGGTCACCCATCGGGCCCATAAACATCCCCGGGTGAACCGCTACCAAGCCATCTACCATTTGGTCCATGACGATGGTGGCCTGCGCATCTCGGAGACCCGTCTCAAGAACATGGAGCGCATCCAGCGGGTCCTGGTGGAAGGCGGAGGCTGGACCCTGGACCGCGACGATCGCTCCGCAGGCGGCATGATGTCCCCCTCCATGCTCATCGAAGGCGGCATCGAAGCAGCGGACACCGGCCTGGACGAAGAAGAACCAAAAGGGGGGCAGCCATGAGTGAGCTGGCCATCGACGCCCGCGATCTGGTGTTTCGGCACGAACCCACCCGCCGCCAGCGGGCAAAGGCGCCGTCGGCCGAGCCCTTCGAGCTGCGGCTGGACCGCTGGCAGGTCCCCCGGGGCTCCAGTGTAGCGTTGCATGGACCCTCGGGCTGCGGCAAGACCACCCTGCTCGAGCTGGTGGCCGGTATCCTGCCCGCCGCCAGCGGATCGCTGGAGGTCGAGGGCCAGGATCTGGTGAACCTGGGTGAAGGGGCCCGACGGGCCCACCGCATCACCCAGGTGGGCTTCGTGTTCCAGGACTACCCCCTGGTGGAGCACCTGGACCTGGTGGAGAACGTGGTGTTGCCCTACCGGCTCAACCCCGCACTGCGCCTCGAGCCCGCCGTCTTCGACCGAGCCCGCGACCTGCTGGACGAGCTGGATCTACGAGGCAAGGAACACCGCCTGCCCGGCGAGCTCAGTCAAGGTGAGCGGCGGAGGGTCGCCATCGCCCGCGCCCTGGTCACCCGAGCACGCTTGCTGCTGGCGGACGAGCCCACAGCCAGCCTGGACCCCGATCGCGGCCGCGCTGTGATCGAGCTGCTCGAACGCCTCTCCCGCGACCACGGCCTCACCCTGCTGCTGGTCACCCACGACCCCGCCCTCTTACCCCGCTTCGACGATGTGCTCGAGGTCTGGCGCCACGCACAGGGCGCCACCACCCCGGGGGGGCGGCCATGAGCACCCTGCGTCACGCGCTGTTTCTGGCCCTGCAGGTGCTGCGGGCCTCTCCGGGTCGTTCCGCGGTGCTGGTGCTGGGCCTCACCGTGGCCATGTTCCTGCCGGTGATCACCTGGCTGGCGGGCGAACAGGTGGAGCAACGCCTGATGTCCCGGGCACGCTCGTCGCCGGTGCTGCTGGGTCACAAGGGCAACGAGTTCGATCTGGTCATGAACGCCCTGTACTTCAGGGGCCAGGTGCGAGACCCCATCCCCATGCGCGCCAGGGACGAGGTCGCGGCTCAGGGCTACGGTGCCGCGGTGCCCCTGTACGTGGCCTACACCGCCGCGGGTGCGCCCCTGGTGGGTACCAGCCTGGCCTACTTCGAGCAGCGTGGGCTCGAGCTGACCGATGGGCGTATGCCCGCCATCCTGGGAGAAGCCGTTGCGGGGGCCAATGTGGCCGGGGACTTCGCCCTCGAGCCCGGCGACAAGCTGCGCACCGACCTCACCAACCTGTACAACCTGGCGGGTTCCTACCCACTGGTGCTGCAGATCACAGGGGTGCTGGCGCCCTCGGACACCCCCGACGATGACGCCCTGTTCACCGACGTCAAGACCACCTGGGTGCTCGACGGCAGCATCCATGGTCACACCGAGGTCACCAAGGAAGACGCCCTCAACCCCGAGGCCGAAGAAGGCGAAAACCTCGAGGCCACCGCCGCGGTGTTCATCGTCAGTGAGATCGACGACAGCAACCTGGCCAGCTTCCACCTGCACGGAGATCAGGGCGACGGCGCCCTTTCGTCGGTGCTGGTGTTCCCCACCGACGCGCGAGCACACGATCAGCTGCTGGGCGACTACGCCCTGAACGAGCAGTACCAGGCGGTCCTGCCAGAGCGCGTCGTGGGCACCATCCTGGGCATCGTGCTCCGGGTGCGCGAGGGCCTCGAGCTGTACTTCGGCCTGGTTGCTGGCAGCACCGTGGCCTTCTTCGGCCTGGTCATCGTGCTCTCCCTGCGCCTGCGCCGGGCCGAGCTGCGCCTGATGCAGCGCCTGGGCTGCAGCCGCGCCACCATCGCCACCAACCTGGCCAGCGAGATCTTGTTCCTGGTGCTGGCGGCCTTCGGGCTCACCGCCCTGCTGACCTGGGGTAGCATGACCTGGTTGGGATCCCTGCTGTAGTCCCCACGCTCCAAGGTCCCTCGAAGGAGACCCGATGTTCACACGCACCCTCCCCTTGCTCGTCCTGCTGTCCGCATGCGCCACCGATCCCCAGCCGGTGGAGCCCCCGGTCCGGGAAGGTCCCCTGGACATCCGCAGCCTGTCCTACCCCGCCCACTGGCTGGTGGAGCAGGTCGGCGGCGAGCGGGTGCAGCTCCGCAACATCCTGCCCCCGGGCAAGGACGCGGCCCACTGGCAGCCCGGCGCCGAGCTCATCGCGGGGCTGGCCGAGTCCGACCTCATCGTCGCCAACGGCGCAGGCTTCGAGGCCTGGGTGGCCACCGCCACCCTGCCCGCCGACAAGCTTGTGTTCACCGCCAAGGGTGTGGATCTCATCCACGTGGAGTCCGCCACCCACAGCCACGGGACCGGTGGCGAGCACAGCCACGGCGAGATCGACCCACACACCTGGGGCTCACCTGCGGTCTTCGCCCAGCAAGCCCACATCCTGGCCGCGGCTCTCGGCAAGGCCGACCCCGTCAACGCCGCCACCTACACCCAGTCCGCTGGCGTCTTGGAGACCGAGCTGACGGAGATCGGACGGGTCTACACCGATGCGTTCTCGAGGGCGGGTGACAGCAAACTGGCCTGCAACCATCCAGCCTACAGCTACCTCGCGAGGCAACTGGACGTGGACATCCACGCCTTCGACTACGCTCCCACGGTGGTCCCAAGCGAACAAGACCTAGCGGCGTTCGCTGCCTGGGCCGGCGATGTGGCAGGGCCCATCCTGCTGTGGGAGGTCACTCCCTCCAGCGACGTGAAGGCCGCCTTCCCCGCCGGTGTGCGCCACGTCTGGCTCGATCCCCTCGAGCAGCCCGCCAGCGGCGGTACGTACGACTACCTCGCTCAGGTTCGCGGCAACGTGGACACCATCGGCGACCTCTTCCCCCTCGGCGAGATCGAGCACACCGAGCGACCGGGACAGAGCGTACCCGAGCCCGGCGCAGCGGCCGATGCCAAGCCCGGCCTTGGTAGGGGCGCCAAGGGGCGCTGAACCGCAGCTTAACGGAACTTCAGTCCCTGGCGACGGGTGGGTGCCTGATCCTTCCAGGCCCAGTCTTCGTCGTCGCCCGAGCGGGTCTCCACGAAGGCCACCACGGTGCGGGGCATGTCTTCGACACGCTCGGTGCTGAAACCGAAGCTATCACCGCGGCCTTCGATTTGGGCGTCGGCGACGCGGTCGTCGAACAAGCCGGAGCTGGGGTCGTAGCGGAACAGAGCCCAGTCGGTGGGCTCGCCATCGTCCTGGGGAGCCGCTTGGTAGGCCGCCCACAGGGGCGCCATGGCGCCGGGGCTGGCGAAGTAGACCACCATGGACTCGGGAGCCAGCTCGGCGGGGGCGTCCCAGAAGCCGATGTCCAGGGAGAGCCCAGCGGCATCACTGCGGCTGACCGACGCGATGTCCAAGGGAATGCTACGACCCAGGTAACGGGCGTCTTCGACGGAGTCGCCGCGGACCGCCTTGAAGGTGGTACGGGACTTGCGCTGCTGGACGACGCGCCCGAGGGGGCTGCCGCCGGTGCTCGAGAGCATCTGGCTGGGGCTGGAGCTGTCATCGGGCCCCGGGATGTGGTCCTCGGCGAAGGCAGCGCTGGCGGGCAGCAGCAGGGCGGTCGCGAGGGCGATGATGGCGGTGGTGTGAGTCATAGTGGCCTCCAGCCTCCACAAGCTCACCGCCAAACAACCTCGAGCCAAGGGGGCCGGGCCGGGCCGGTAGGCCAGCTCACCCCGTAAAAAAGTGTCCCGTGAGAACCCTCACAACAACGCCCGTCGGCGCTGCTCGAGTTCATGCTGACACTGCGTCGTTGGCGAACTCCGCCTCGATCATCTCCGAGAACCAGCCCCGGGATCGGTAGCCAGAGAAGCGGTGCAGCTCACTGCCATTCTCGAAGATGATGGTTGTAGGGGTAGCGCGGACCCCGAGCTTTCCCAGCAGGGCACGATCGGCGGTGGTGCCGATCTCCACAACACGAACCCGATCGGCATGCTTGGTGGCCGTGGCCATCAGCTCGGGCACCATGCGCTTGCAGGGCGCGCAGGTGGCGCTCCAGATGTTGACGATGACGGGCCTGTCGCTGCGCAGGACCAGCTCGGTGAACTGCTCTTGGGTCTCGATGTGGTCGGGCGTGACCGCAGGCGTAGACGAAAAAATCTTGGACAACAATCCCATGGCGACCTCCGTAGTCATTCGGAAGACCCCTCGGCTCGCCCGAACGTTACAAACGGCGACCCAGCTGGAGACTCCCATGCGCTTCGGACCCCTAATCACATTGGCGGCCCTGGCCTGCACCCCCGACGACGACTCGGGGCAGCTCACCGACAGCGCGGACTCGTCCCTGGTGGACAGTTTCATTGGCGACAGCGACACCAGCGGCGGTGACAGCGGGCACACCAGCGACACCAGCGACACCAGCGACACCAGCGACACCAGCGACACCGGCGACATCGTCGAGCCAGCTTGGGGAGACGGCCCCCTCACCGTCCGCGGACAGGTCTACTTCTTCGACATGGAGACCCTCGGCGTCATCGACTGGATCCGAGATGTCGAGGGCGCCGAGGTCTACGTCTTCGAGGCCCCGGAGCTTCGGGTGACCCTCAGCGCCGACGACGAGCACCACTTCGAGCTTCCAGGCATCCCCGAGGACACCGAGTTCACCCTCGCCGTGGTCCACCCCGACTTCCACCCTCACCTCACGGCCACCCTCACCACCGCCGACTACGACATCGACGACATCACCTTCCAGTCTGTCAGTCACACCATCGCCACCTTGGCCAGCGCCCTGGTCGGGGCGGACATCAGCGATGAGACCCGCTGCCAGATGTCCACCACGGTCACCGCTCCGGATCCGGAGAACGTCTGGGCCCCGGGCGAGCCAGGCGCCACCGTCACCACCGATCCCGTCGTGACCGCCGAGCAGGGGCCTTACTACTTCGACGAGAGCGTCATCCCCGCCCCAGAGCTCACGGAGACCACCACCGACGGCGGTGTGCTCATAGTGGACGCCGAGCCCGGCACCTACCTGTGGGACGCCCACAAGGACGGCGTGGTCTTCGACCAGCTGAAGATGAAGTGTGTCGGGGGATGGCTCACCAACGGTTCGCCTCCCTTCGGGTTGAACGTCATCGGAGGGGACTAGGATGGCCGGTCAGCCGCGGGTGGTGATCCTGGGCGCCGGGGCCGCAGGTCTGATGGCCGCCCACGAGGCTGCGGTCCGGGGCCGGGCCGTCACGGTGGTGGACAGCCAAGCCCAGCCCGGGCGCAAGCTCGCCATCACCGGCGGCGGCATGTGCAACGTCACCAACACCGAGGTGCTGCCGGGATGCTTCCTGGGCGCCAACCCCCACTTCGTCAAGTCGGCCTTGGCCCGCTTCTCCATGTGGGACACCACCAGCCTGCTGGCCGAGCTGGGCATCACCACCCACGAGCGCGAGCGCGGTGAGCTGTTCTGCGACCAGCGGGCCAGCATCCTGGCAGAGAAGCTCCACGCCCGTGCCGCCGGCGCTGGCGCACGCTTCCAGCTGGGCTGCACCGTCAAAATGGTCACGGCGCGCCCCGAGGGTGGCTTCCAGGTCCACAGCTCCCGCGGGCCCTTGGACGCCGACCGGGTCATCGTGGCCACCGGAGGGCTGAGCTACGCCTCGGTGGGGGCGTCGAGCATCGGTCACGACATCGCCCGCAGCTTGGGCATCCCCATGCTGCCCCCGCGCCCCGGCCTGGCCCCCCTGCAATGGAGCGCCGCCGATCGGGAACGTTTCGGCGGGCTGTCGGGCAACGCCCTCGAGGTCGTGGCCCACTGCCACGGCTCCCCCCTGTTCCGGGCCAACATGTTGTTCAGCCACCGCGGCTTGAGCGGACCCGCCATCCTCCAGGTCTCATCCTACTGGAAGCCCGGCCAGCCCATCACCATCGACCTACTGCCGGGTGTGGACGTGGAAGCCGAGCTTCATAGGGCCCGCACCCGTCGCCCCCGCGTCAGCCTGCGCAACATCGTGAGCCGCTGGCTGCCGCGCCGCTTGGTGGAGACCTTGCAGGAACGAGAGATCCCCCGGCTGCGCCTGGGCCAGCTCTCCAACGCCCAGGCCCGAGCTGTGCACCGCACCCTGCGCGCCTGGAGCGTGCTGCCCTCGGGCACCGCTGGTTACCCAACCGCCGAGGTGACCGTAGGGGGTGTGGACACCCGGGTGCTGTCGTCCAAGACCCTCGAAGCCCGCGACGTGCCGGGGCTGCACTTCGTGGGTGAGGTGCTGGACGTCACCGGCTGGCTGGGTGGCTACAACCTGCAGTGGGCCTGGTCATCGGGCTGGTGCGCTGGGCGGAGCGTTTAGGCTCCGAACGGGGTCTCGTCGCACACATCCCCGGCGCCATCTCCGTCACTGTCTTCTTGGTTGGACTCCCAGGGGCCATCGGGAGACAGGGACAGCTCGAGATCCGTGACCGGCTCGTCGCCGTCGAGGAAGCGCACGTAGTTGCCCCAGCCGCCGCCCTGGTCGTAGACCTTGACCATCAGAGGCGTCCAACCCGGCTGAAGCTCGACCTCGACAGAATAGTGGTCCTCGACTGTCCCCTGGCACGCCGTGGTCTCGAAGACCTGCTCGCCACCCAGCCAGGCGATGGCGCCGTCATCGGGCCCTTGGGTCATGGTGAGGCTGCGGATGGTGTCACTGTAGAGGTAGACCGCATGGTAGGCCTCTCGAGGCGCATCCTGGGTGGTGAAGACCTCGAGGTCCACGCGGTTGTCGCTGTCCCAGAGTATGGTCCAGCCGAGCTCACCCGCGAGATCGAGATCACCCAGTGCCGGCATAGCCAGGGCGTCTTCGTCGGCCAGCAGGTTGTCCAGGCTGGGCTGGCAGGTATCAGCGCTGCTGCGACCGGTGAACGGCCCGATAGCCAACCAGGGGTGAATCCAGCCGTCGTCGTCGGGAGCCAGAGGCGCCATGTCGGGGCCGTTGGGGATGTCCGGGCAGTTGTCGAGTTCGTCGTCGACGCCGTCGCCGTCGCGATCGTCATCGCAGGAGTCGGGGCGTCCGTCGCCGTCGGGGTCGTCGTCGCTGCTCAAGGGATAGGCGGCGTCTTCCGGCGCGATGGGCTCGAGCTGCAGGGTGTAGAATGGAAGCTCGGCCCCCAGCAGCCCTTCGACGCACAGGGCCCACTCGCCTGCGGTGGTGAAGCGCGCTCCGGGGGTGTCCTCGGGGTCGAGCACAGCGCAGCCGTCTTCGCCAGGGCTGCCCACGGCCACCGCGGACAGATCGGGATCGTACAGGGTCAGGGTGGCGGGCACCGGGCACTCACCCACCAAGCGGGCGCCCAGGGCCGCGCAGTCCTCGAGGCTGAAGGCGAAGCAATCCCGGTCGCCGTCCCCCACCGACCCGTGGACCTGCTCGCCCGTGAGGGCCTCGGCCTCGTCGGGGGCGTCGTTGGGCTCGGACTCGAGCTGGCCTTCCTCGACGATGCACAGGGGTGTGCAGCCATCGCCGCCGACCCCGTTGGCGTCGTCACAGGCTTCAGCGCTGTCCGCTACACCGTCACCGCACCAGGGCAGCACACAAGCGCTGCGACAGGCATCGGGGGCGGTGTCGCTGTTGTCTGCGCCGTCGTCGCAGACCTCGCCACCTTCGATGACGCCGTTGCCGCAGCCCGGCTCGAGCCAGCTGTCGCCGGGGCTGGTGGGACACGCCGTGAGGATCGGCAAAGGCAGCAGGATGATCCAGGTACGCATGGGGGCAACATAGCGCCGCGATGACATGGCGTCTGGGCTACGTTGCGACCATGCATGTGATGATGATCCTGGTCTCCCTGGCCTCCGCTGAAGAGGCCTGGTTCTACCCCGACACGAGCACCGAGCGCGCGGTCATCGCCGCCGACGGGACCCTCGACGGCCTGCCGGTCCGACGCACCGGCGCCATCGTCCTGCGCACCGACGATCCCGCTGCCCTCGCGGCGCTGCCGTGGGTGGCCAGCGTCGAAGGCCTAGGCCACGGCGACACCATCTTCCGGGTCCAGACCACCCCCGGCACCGACGAGCTGCTCCGGTCCCGCCAGCTGCACGACATGCCCGGGATCACCTGGGCCCACCCTGATCTCGCCTTTCGCCTGCAGCCCCACGGACTACCCGACGATCCCTACGCCGCCGAACAATGGCACCTGAACAACACCGGCCAGAGCGGCTGGACCGAGGGGGTCGACATCGACGCCTTCACCGCGTGGAGCCTTGCCACGGGGGCCGGCGGGCTCATCGCCGTGATCGACTCGGGCGTGGACATGGATCACCCCGACCTCATCGCCAGCTCCGGCTGGGACTTCATCGGCGACGACGCGGACGCCTCCCCCGAGCCCGACGACGACAGCGCCCCCCACGGCACCTGCGCGGCAGGGGTGGCCGCGGCGGTGGGCGACAACGGCGTCGGCGTGGCCGGGGTGGCCTACGACGCCCAGGTCTACGGCGTGCGCCTCATCGGCGGCGACACCACCTACACCGACCTCTACGACGCCTTCGTCGAGTCCGTGGACGCCGGCGCCTGGGTGCTGTCCAACTCCTGGGGCTTCGGCTCGGACTGCGGCACCTTCAGCATGCCCGCCACCGTGCTCTCCGCCCTCGACTACGCCGAAGAGCAGGGCCGCGGCGGCCTGGGCACCGCGGTGGTGACCAGCGCTGGCAACGGCGACTGCGACGCCTCCGGCGACGGCTTCCAGTCCTACTGGACCATCTTCGGTGTGGCCGCGGTGGACGGCAACGACGAGCGTGAGAGCTACTCCAACTACGGCTCGGTGGTGGACATCTCCGCCCCCTCCGGCGGACTGCTCACCACGGACATCTCCGGCGACGAAGGCTACGGCAGCTACAACGACGACCCCGACTACATCGGCTGGTTCTCGGGCACCAGCGCCGCCGCCCCCGTGGTCTCGGGAGTGTTCACCTTGATGTTCGAGGCCAACCCCAGGCTCACCGCGGCGCAAGCCCGCGAGGTGCTCTGCGACACCGCCGTGCGCATCGATCTCGGCACCCACCCCTACGACAGCGACGGCTGGAACGAGTACTACGGCTGCGGCCGTGTGGACGCCGGTGCCGCCGTGTTCGCGGTGGCCAACGACGCCCCCCTGGCCCCAGTGATCTCCGGCCCCGCCGACATCGCGTACGAAGACGCCTTGGTGCTGCGCTGGGAGCCCGCCCTGGATCTCGACGAAGACTGGCTCGAGTACCGGGTCAGCTGGTGGCTGGACGGCGACAGCGCCACCACCACCACCCAGTCCACCACCGCCACCAGCCTGGACCTCACGGGCATGGTCGAAGGGGGCCACGGGCTGAGCTGGCAGGTGATCCCCAGCGACCTGTGGGGCGACGGCGACGCCAGCGCCATCGCTGACATCGAGGTGCTGGCCATCCCCGACCCACCGGAAGACGATGGCTCAGGTGGCTGCTCGTCCACCGGTGGTCGATCCCCGGGAGCTCTGCTGCTGGGTTTGTTGGCGCTGCTGCTGCCGCGCCGACGCAGCGTCACCGGCCCTGGCCGGGGTTAGCGCCACGGGCGATGGGCACAGCTCCCGCGCTGGGGCCGACAGGGCGATGTTGCGGGCTCGGACCCCTGGAGATCCCATGTGTTGATCCGCGTCCAGCCCGCCGGTCGCCCTCGGTCCGCTGGCCAGTAACGAGTGCGATCTCAACCGCGACAACGACAAGGCTCCCAAGAACCCCGAGGACACCTTCGTCCCCAGGGACTCCAAGCCACCGGGCGACACCGACCCTCCCCCGGCCTGCGCGTTTCCAGGGCTTCCCGCCAAAGACATCGGCGTCGGCAGGGGCACCTCGGGCGACGCCACCTGGTTCGAACTCGACGCCGCCGATCTCATCGACGTCGAAGCCCTGTGGCTCGAAGCCGACGACGACGGTACGGGCACAGGTGCGGTCAACGAGTGCGCCAAAGCCAACAACGGCTTCCAGATCAGCGGCCCGTTCTGCGAATAAGGCCCCAACGGAGGAATCGAGCACATGAAGGTCAAGGCATTCGAGCGCGCAACCCAGACCGACGAACGCTGGGGACGGCTGGGAGAGATCGAAGGCGAGATCAACCAATGGCTCGCCGCCCACCCATCCATCGAGATCGTTGACATCAAGCTGTCCACCGCCGCGGCCACCAACAACGAGCGAGCGGCCCCGGCCACCTTCACGGCACTCTGCCTTGTCTTCTACAAGGACGGCGGAGTCTAGCGGAGTATAGCAGTGCGGATCGCGCACCCGGCGACGCGGCATTAGGGAATCCCCTTCCCTGCAGCGGAGCCCCTATGCCCAAGCTGAGCCTTTGCCTGATCGCCAAGGACGAAGCCACCATGCTCCCCGCCTGCCTGGCCTCGGTCCAGGGGGTGGTGGACGAGATAATCGTGGTGGACACCGGCTCCTCCGACAGCACGCCGGATCTGGCGCGCGATGCTGGCGCCACAGTGATCGAGCACGCCTGGGATGACGACTTCTCGGCTGCGCGCAATGCCGGCCTCGCCGCGTGCAACGGCGACTGGGTGTTGGTGCTGGATGCCGATGAGCGCCTCGCGCCAGGCGCCGGTGATGTCCTGCGCCGCGCCCTGAAGGGTGCCCGCTTCGCCTGCGGCCTGCTGCCACTGCACAACGCCGCCAGCATCGACGCCGCCGCCGCCGATGTGCTCTCGGGCGCAGCCCGCAGGGGTGAGCCCATCCTGCTGCCGCGCCTGCTTCGCCGCACCCCCGACCTCGCCTACCGAGGCGTCATCCACGAGAGCATCGGCCACTGGTTGATCGCGGGTGGACACAGCACCGCCCAGGTCCAGGCGCCCATCCTCCACCTGGGGGCGGTGCCCAGCTACCGTCAGCAGCGCGGAAAAGACGCCCGCAACCTGGCGCTTCTGGAGCGGCGCTGCGAGCAGCAACCCGACGATGCGGTGGGCTGGACCTACCTGGCCCGGGAGCGCTTCCGGGCGAACAACCCCGACGGCGCCGCCCAAGCCGCGAAGGCCGGATGGGCCGCCCTCGAGGCCGTGGCCACCCCCGGCGGACCCAACCCCGCCTTCGTCCCCTTGGCGGATATGTGGGTTCAGATCCAGCTCGCTGACGGCGCCCCTGACGCGGCCCTGGCCTGCCTCGAGCAGTGCGAGCGCTGGGGAAGCACCCACCCCAACCTGGGCCTGCTCGAAGGCCGAGTGCGCTATGCCCTGGCCCTGGACGAACCCGACGCCGCGCCCCAACACCTGGCCCTGGCAGAAGCAGCGCTGGGGCGTGCCCTCGCCAAGCACGGCCAGGCCTTCACCGACGAGATCCTCCCGGGCGCCACGAGCTGGGAAGCCCGCTACCACCGGGGCCTGGTCCGGCTGCTGGTGGGGCGCCCCGTCGAAGCCGCCACGGATCTCGAGGCCTGCCTCGCCCTACGACCAAATCATCGACCCGCCGCCCTGGCTAGGGTGGAGGCCCGACTGTCCACCGCGGCACCCCAGGACAGCCTGAAACTTCTGGAACCCCTGCTCCTGGCCGACACCCCGGACGCGTGGGTGCTCGCCGCCAAGGCCTGCGACGGCATGGGCGCCCCCGCCGACGTTGTCACCTTCGTGAAGCAAGCCAGCTCCCGCCTCGGGGCAGGCTTCGACGCTCGACATCGCGCCGCGGTGCTGGGTGAGCTGTCCGTCGCCGCCGCACTGTACCAGGGCCGGGCCCCTCTGGGCCTCGGCCAGGCCGGTCGTATCGCGGATCTGGTGGCCCGCCGACCGTCGCCGCCACCCACCGCCATGGTGGACAAGCCGGCCCTCGACCTGCTGATCACCAACATCATCCGTGCCGGGCGCGTCGAGTTGCTCGCCGCGCTGCTCGAGCCCCGGGCCGAGGAAGTCCTACCCGGCATCGGCTTCGCCCTGAACGACCTCTTCGAGCGCCTCGGGCTGGACATCCAGGACGACGGCGAGCCGGACTTCGTCTTTGTGGGCGGGGCGGGCCGCAGCGGCACCACGCTGTTTCGGGCCATGCTCCACGCCCACCCGCGCATCCACTGTGGGCCCGAGGCCAAGCTCGTCTCGACCCTGTGTCGTCAACGCAGCGTGTGGCAGCAGGGCATGGGGGCGGATCTCGCTGAAGCCGGCGTCACCGAAGAGCTCCTGGACCGCTCCGTACGGGCATTCCTGGAGACCCTGCTGCGGGGCCTGGCGCCCGAGGGGCAGCGGGTGGCGGAGAAGACTCCCCACAACCTGCTGCACACAGCCTACCTGGGCCGCCTGTTCCCCCGGGCTCGCTTCATCCACGTCATCCGCGATGGACGCTCCGTGGCGGCCTCCCTGGTACGTCAGGCCTGGATCGATCCCACCACCGGCAAGCCCCTGAACTACTGCCAGGACGTCTCCCACGCTGCCACCTACTGGCGGGAGATCGTCATGGGTGTGCGTCAGCAAGCCTCGGCGGTCCCCGGCCGCTACCTCGAGGTACGCTACGAACGGCTGGTCACCGAACCCGAAGTCGTGATGCGCGAAGTGCTGGCGTTCCTCGGCGAACGCTGGGACCCCGCCGTGCTCGAGCACCACCGCTCGGACCTGTCCCTGTCGTCCATCGAGTCCAGCACCGAGGCGGTGCGGGCTGCGGTGAACACCGACGCGGTGGCCAAGTGGAAGAAGAACCTCAGCAAGCGTGAACAAGCTCAGGTGGACGAGATCGCCGCCGATCTGCTCGGAGAGCTCGGCTACCGGGCGTGAGCTGAGCCGAGCAGCCCGTAGCGTTCGATGGCACGGGCGAGGTTCTCGGCCACCAATCGATAACCACGATCGTTGGGGTGGCCGTCCGCATGCAGCACCACGCTAAGATCGTCGCCGTGGAGCTGCTGGAACGACGCCGACTGATCCACCCAGGGCACGTTCAGGCCACGGGCGGTGCGCTGCAGCGTGAGGCTGGGGTCCCAGGGTGCTGCGTAGCCCTGGATCAGCACGGGAATGTCCCGCTCCCAGCACAGGCGCACCATCTCTCTGAGATCGTGCTCGACCCAGGGGTCCACAGCCGGGCCGCGTTCCTTCAGCACCATCACGGCGAGGCTGTCCGCCGCCAGCTGATTACGGCCAGAGAGCGACTCCAGCCAGTCCATGGCCCGGGCATACACGGCGGAGTCCTGCTCCAAGCGGCCCAGCTCCACGAAACAGCGCGCGTCCTGGGGGTCGGCCTGCACGCAGCGCTGAATGCTCTCGAACATCGCGTCGTGATGGTGAGGAAGGGAGAGGCTCATGGCCCGAACCCAGTGATTCCCAGAAAAGCCGGGGTCCACGGCGATGCCACGGTCCACCCAGCGAACCGCGGCGTGGTTGTCCGTGGACAGCAGGAGCTCACCTAGCGCCGCGTGGGCGTTGGGATCCGAAGGGTCCACCGCCGCGGCTCGTTCCAGGTGGGCCACCGCCGCCTCTCGGTCCCGCTGTCCCCACGCAGCCATGCCCATGCCCCAGTGGTGGCAGCTCAGCTCGGGTTCGCTGGCGCTCCCCCGCTCGAAGCGCTCCATGGCTTCGTCGAAAGCCCCCAGGCGCAGCAGCCTGGTGCCCTCGATGAAGGGCTCGGGCAGGGCGCCATCTCCGTGCTGTGACCACCACCGCTCGTACGCCGCCACCGCGGCGCTGGTGCCATGGAGCATCCTGGCGCCGCTCCTGCGGTCCATGCGCAGCTCTGCGCTGACCAACGCCACGAGCCGAACTACACGCAGGGAGCGCAGGGCCTCCCGTAGCCTCACGCCAGCGCTGTCCCCGTCCCGCCAGCGCTCATAGCCGTAGAAGTTGCTCAGGTTGGTGGTGCCAGCCAGCAGGATGACCAGGTCGGGCTCGGTGCTTTCGAGGAAACCAGGCAGCGCATCGAGCATCATGGTGGTGTTGGCGCCAGCGACGCCCCCATTGACCACCGCCACCCGTTGTTCGGAGCTGCGCTGGGCGTTGAGGATGCCCTCCAGCTGACTGGGGTAGTCGCCGTCCGAGCCCGCGCCGATGCCGTAGGTGTTGGAGTCGCCGATGCAGAGCACTAAGTGCTCGGCACCGTCCGCCAGGACCGACCTGAGGGAGGCATCGTCGAGCCCAATGGGCCGATGCAGGGCACCTGCGACCCGCAGGCCCAGCTCCAGCACCACCACCATCAGCAACAGGCCGAGGCCCGATGCAGCCAGCTTGGGAGCGAGGCGGCGGAGTGTAGCGAGCATGGAAGCGGAAGACCCGGTGAGCGTGCCCGACGAGGAGACGCCCCCCGGCACCGAGACGACGTATCGCCGGGCCCCGCACACTCCAAGTGAGCGGGGTTAGGTTTCGGGGGCATCCACAGCACGGACTCACCCACCATGGCCGAACGTTCCTGGAAGCGCTTCGCCGACCGTTGGGGCCTCGAGCCCCGCCCCACCGGCGCTCGCCCCGTCTTTCTCCTGGCCAGCGGTTGGAGATGTGGCTCCACCCTGCTGCAGCGCCTGGTGTGCTCGTCAGGAGAGCTGCTGATGTGGGGCGAGCCCTACGGGCGCGCCAACCTCGTACCCACCCTCACCCGGGCGGCCATGGTCCTGCGAGAAGACTGGCCCAACCCCGGCCACTTCCCCGCCGACCACGTCTTCGAGCAGCCCTCGGAGCACTGGATCGCGAACCTCTACCCTCCCCCATCGGCCATGGTGAACGGCTTCGCCGCCATGATCGACGCCTGGCTGGCCGAGCCAGCGCGGCAGCGCGGCTTCCAGCGCTTCGGCATGAAGGAAGTGCGCCTGCAGGCCATGGACGCCGGCTTCCTCGAGTGGCTCTACCCCGACGCACGCTTCCTGTTCCTGGTGCGAAACCCCTGGGACGCCTGGTCCAGCTGCAAGGGGGCCACATGGTACGTGCAGTGGCCCAGCCAGAAGGTCACCACCGCCGCGGAGTTCGCGACCCTGTGGCTCCGCATCGTCAAGAGCTTCGCGGCCTGGCCCACCGACAACGCCATGCTCATCCGCTACGAAGACCTGGTGCAGCCGGCGTTCGACCTCGAGCAGATCCGTCTGCACTGCCAGCTCGAGGCGCTGGATTCCGCGCCACGGGACACGGTCATCCGGGGCATGAGCAAGCCCCCGATCCCCCTCGACACCACCGAGGTCGCCCAGATCACACAGATCGCTGGTGAACTGGCATCGGCGCTCGGCTACACGGGACCCTCCCCAGGTCGCGGCTGAACGCGGCCCTTAGGGAGCCAACGCGGCCCCATGCGTACCTCAACACCATCCCCCCCATGCTTCGCCGTCGCCGGGTCACCGATCCTCGGCAGCTTGAGCGCGCCCCTGTACCGCGCCCTGTTCGCGCGGCTGGGGGTCAATGCCCACTACACCCGGCTCTCCACCGCCAGCGCCGAGCAAGCCCTCGAGCTCGCGAATGAGCTCGGCCTGTCGGGGCTGAACGCCACCAGCCCCATCAAGGAATCGCTGCCCCCCTTGCTCCACGAGATCCATGCCACCGCCCAGGCCGCGGGTGCGGTCAACACCGCGGTGCATCGGGACGGCCATTGGTTCGGCGACAACACCGATGTCGTCGGCGTCATCGACGCACTGACCACGAGCGATGTGTCACCGCGGAGCACCCGTGTGTTGGTGTTGGGCGCCGGGGGCGCGGCCCGCGCCGTGCTGGTGGCGCTCCGACACGCAGGCTTCGAGCGGGTGGTGGTGTGCAACCGGGGCCACGAACGGGCCCAGGCCATCTCCCGGGACCTGGACGCCCTCAGCTGCGGCCTCGACGCCTTGGAGTCCACACTGGCAGCATCGGACCTGCTCATCAGCTGCGTGCCGGGGGACCCGGGCCTGATCCCGGCGGCGTGGCTGAGGCCGGGCATGTGGGTGCTGGACGCCGACTATCGAGCCAAGAGCCTGGTGCGCGCCGCGCGCTTGGCGGGCTGTAGGCTCATCCCGGGCAGCGACTGGCTGGCACTGCAGGCCGCAGCGAACTGCGAGCGCTTCCTGGGCGGCCAGCTCGACGACGGCACCCGGGCCTGGCTCTGCGACCAAGCGGCGACGCCCCGGACCATCGCGAAGGGTCCGGTGGTGTTGGTGGGCTTCTCCGGTGCGGGCAAGAGCACCGTCGGCTCCATCCTCGCACGGTTGCTGGGGTGGGCCTTTGTGGACACCGACCTCGAGGTGCAGCTCCACGCAGGGACGAGCATCAACGATCTGTTCGCGCGGGAAGGCGAAGCGGGCTTCAGGCTCCGCGAGCGCCGCGCGGTGGCCCGCGCGCTGTCCAACAGCCGCGCGGTGGTGGCCCTGGGGGGCGGCGCGCTGCTGCACCCTCAGACCCTCGCCCAGCTCGAACACACCGGCCTCTGCATGCTGCTGCACGCTCCCCTCGCCCGCTGCACCGAGCGCCTGACCCGTGGTGACCGCCCCCTGCTGGGTCCCGGCTCGGACCCACTGCCCCTGTGGCATGCACGCAGACAGGGCTACCTGGCTCGCGCGGAGCTGGTGCTGTCCACCGACGGTATCAACCCTGACACCGCGGCGCGGCGCCTGCTGCTGGAGCTGGACAGCTCAGGAATGCTGACGAGTCCAGGAGGAACGCGCACCCTGCACCCCGGCGCAGTGCGGGGACGACTCGCACAAGCACCGCGCTCCAAGAGCCACGGGATCCGAGCCCTGTGCGCCGCCACCCTGGCGCCGGGCGTCAGCGTGCTGGAGCGAGCCCCCCACTGCGCGGACATGGGAGCCGCGGTCTCGGTGTGCGAACAGCTCGGCGCCACGGTGCTCCACCGCGCGGGGGCGCTGGAGGTCCACGGCATCGGGGGCGTGGGACCTGCGGCCACCGACGGCCAACCCACCGTGCTCGACTGCGGTGAGTCCGCCCTGTGCCTACGGCTATTCGCCTGCGTGGCAGCCTTCCTGGGGGGACCGTTCCTGCTCGAGGCCCGGGCCAGCCTGAGGCGCAGAGACATGTCAGCGCTGATGCACGCCCTGGGAGACCTGGGGGTGCACTGCACCGGCGAAGGCTCCCGGCCCCCCCTGTTCATCGAGGGCCCCCCCCGGCGGGGGCGCGTGTTGATCGACGCGAGCGGAGGCTCCCAGGTTCTTAGCGGCCTGCTGATGGCCGCGCCCATCCCGGGCAACCCCCTGCTCATCGAGGCGCGAGGCCTGGTGAGCCGGCCCTATGTCGCACTCACCGTCGAGGTGCTACGACAGGCTGGGATCTCGATCCAGACCAGCCCGGAGCTGGATCGCTACGAGCTCGACCCCTCCAGCAGCTACCGCGCCGTCGACACTACGGTGGAGTGCGACTGGTCCGCACTTGCGTTCCTGGCAGTTGCTGGCGCGACCACGGGTTCCATCGAGATCACCGGCGTGCGTCACGACTCGCTCCAAGGGGATCGCGCCGTCCTCGGGGTGCTCGCGGATGCAGGCGCCGAGCTCGAGATCCGCGGCGCATCCCTGCAGGTGCGGCAGCGCCCCCTGCAGGCATTTCGCTTCGACGCCACCCACCACCCGGATCTCTTCCCACCCCTGGCGGTGCTCGCGGCCGCCTGCGACGGCATCTCCGAGATCACCGGCGTGTCTAGGCTCCACAACAAGGAGAGCGATCGTGCCCTCGCCCTGCAGCAGGAACTCGGCGCCTTGGGGGTGACCATCGCCTTGGATGGAGACCGCATGCTCGTCACCGGCGGACCCATCAGCCCCGCCCAGGTGGACGCCCACGGTGACCACCGCATCGCCATGGCCCTGGCGGTGGCGACACTGCGTGCTAGTGGTCCCTGCGAGCTCACCGGAGCCGAACACGTGGCCAAGTCCTACCCACGCTTCTTCCACGACCTGAACACCCTGTGCGGAGGTCCCCAGTGAACACCACCGGTCGCCTGTTCAGGGTCGGCATCACCGGCACCTCCCGGGGCCCGGGCGTGGGCGCATGGATCGAGGGCTGTCCCCCGGGCATCGCCCTGGACGAAACCACCATCCACGCACAGCTCGCCCGCAGGCGCCCCGGGCGTCCGGGCACCACGGCTCGCCACGAGCCCGACGAGCCGCGCATCCTCTCCGGGGTCTACCAGGGGCACACCACCGGCCAGCCCATCCTGATCTGGCTCGACCATCGAGACGCCCGGGACGATGGACAAAATCTGAGCGCCCAGCCCCGTCCAGGCCACGCGGATCTGGTGGCCCTGCAGCGCTACGGTGGATTCGCAGACCCCCGCGGCGGCGGCGCCTTCTCCGGCCGTCTCACCGCAGCGCTGGTGGCCGCGGGCGCCGTGGCCCGCGCTCTACTCCCAGCGGTGGAGATCCAGGCCCGAGTGCTGGAGGTCGGAGGCCGCCGGGATCTCGACGCAGCGGTGGCCGAGGCCATGCAGGCCGGTGACTCCCTTGGGGGCCTGCTCGAGTGCACCCTCGACGCTGTCCCCGCCGGCTGGGGCGAGCCCCTGCTGGACCCCATCGACGCGCGCCTGGCCCAGCTCTGCCTGAGCATCCCCGGGGTCCGCAGCTTCGAGCTGGGCGCGGGCCTCGCGCTGGCATCCATGCGGGGCAGCCAGGCCAACGACCCCATCCTCGACACCACCGGGCGTACGGCGACCAACCATGCGGGCGGGGTCAACGGGGGGCTGAGCAACGCCAACCCCATCGTCTTCCGGGTGGCCACACGCCCCACCCCCAGCATCGCCACCCCGCAGGCCACCGTGGACATGGGCACCGGCCTGCCCACAACCACCACCAGCACAGGACGCCACGACGCCTGCTTCGCCCTGCGCCTGCCGGTGGTCCTCGAAGCCACCGCCGCCATCGTCCTGGCGGACTTCATGCTCCTGGCCCGCGCGGGGGGCGTGCAGGATTGACCTCCATCAGCCCCGACCCCTCTCCCTTCGGTAAGGGGGCGGTAAGAGGGTGCCCGTATGGGCGGGTGAGGCGGGGTGGCCGCTATCGGGGGCGGGACGCACTCTGACCTCCGCATGGCCCTGTTTTCGCAGGCCGTGCTGCGGCCGAATATCGGCATGTCCGGAAGCTCGGAGCCCCAACAGCAGCACCCGCTGGTAGTTCGCCAACCAGCGCTCCAGATCCTCACGGAGCGATCACCTGCATCTCACAGCGGCCGCAGTCGAAGCGCAACTCGAGGCGACGCCCACGGTCGTCCTCGATGGTCCAGGGCAGCCGCGCTGGCCCCGGAGACTGCAAGCTGGGGCAGAGGCCCAGCTCGAAGCGCAGGCAGTAGCGGGTGGTCATCATCGGACGGGAGGCGATCTCAGTGCCAGCTTCCACGCCCGGCTCGATCTCAGCGACGCCACAGCGCCCGAGCAGCGCCCTGGCCTGTTGATTGATGACGTTGCCGCGGTAGTCCAGGCTTGCCCACGGAGCCGCCGGTGGATCGCTGAGCCTGGCCGAGGCCGTGGGTCGCGGAAGATCATCGATCCGGGCTTGGCGAAGCCGTGCCACCAGCTCCCTGCGCAGCTCGTTCCACGCCGATCGCCGCAGGTGGGGCGTGGCGGCGGGATCGATCTGGACGCCCAGGACGCCGAACTCCGTGTCCCCGAGCTTGGACAGCTGGGCCTCGGCCACCGCCGCCGCGCGAAGAGGGTCTCGGGGGGGCTCGCCTTCTCCGGGCAGGGGCAGATCGATCTGGACGCCGTCGTCGTCTTGGACCCGCAGGACCGAACCGTCTGGGCCCTGGCCCAGCGTGATGTGCAGCCCGATCCAGCGCCGGCCCTGGGCACGGTCCAGTCCCTTCTCGAACTCCCGATCCCGGTTGCGAGACACCGCTACGCCCGGCGCCAACCCCGTGGGATCCGCCAGCTGAGCGTCCTCTCCCCGGGTACGCAGGACCGCCGTACCCCTGAAGACGCCATCGACGCCCACAAAGCAGAGACCATCGCCCGCCTGGAGCACGTCGTCCCCCGACACTTGCACCCAGTCGTGACGCAGGGAAGTCACGGCACCAAGAGGGCGTCCGGTGGACTTGGGGCTGTGGGGGGTGGACATGCCCCGCTCGCGGCCGGTCATGAAGTACGGTGTGGAGCCCCGACGGAAGCTTCGGGACGGATCGGGCTCGAAGCCCAGCTCCACGCGTCCGCTCGAGGCCCGTGGTCGATCCCGGGCATCCAGCACGGCGTCCAGCGCGCGGCGGTAGTGGCCCACCACGTTGCGCACGTAGCGCTCGTCTTTGAGGCGACCCTCGATCTTGAGGGAGCCCACGCCGAGGTCCACGAGTTCTCCCAGGTGGGCGCTGCGGTCGAGGTCCCTGAGAGAGAGCAGGTGTTGCCGCTCCGCCAGCACCGCGCCGTCGGCGTCCCGCAGGGTCCAAGGCAAGCGGCAGGGCTGGGCGCAGCTGCCACGGTTGGCGCTGCGGCCCCCCAGGGTGAAGCTCGCGCTGCAGCGGCCGCTGTAGCTCACACACAGCGCGCCATGCACGAAGACCTCGAGGGGAACGTCGGTGGCCGCCCGCACCGCTCGGATCTCGTCCAGGGACAGCTCCCTGGCCAGGATCACCCTGTCGAAGCCCAGCTCCTGGAGGAAGCGCACCTTGGCGGGCTCGACGCTGTCGAGCTGGGTGGACGCAAACAGGGGCACCGGCGGCAGGTCCAGCTCGAGCAGGCCGAGATCCTGGATGATCACCGCGTCGATGCCCAGCTCCCACAGCTGATGAATCAGGGCCTGAGCCGCAGGAAGCTCCGCGTCGTGCAGCAGGGTGTTGACCGTGGCGTAGACCCGGGCCCGGTAGCGGTGGGCGTGGGCCACCAGCCCCGCGATGTCCTCGAGGCTGTTGCCAGCCTTGTGACGAGCACCGAAACGATCGGGCCCGATGTATACAGCGTCGGCCCCAGCGTCGATGGCCGCTCGACCGCAGCCGGCATCTCGCGCAGGTGCGAGCAGCTCGACGGGCTCGCCGGAGGCCATGATCAGTCCTGGTGCAAGGGGCGCAGGCCCAGCAGGCTGGCCAGGTGGCGTGGTGGGGGCGAACCGTGGGCCAGCAGCTCGTCGTTGAACGCCTGCAGGTCGAAGCTGTCACCGGCCTGGGACTCGTAGGCTTGGCGCAGGGCCATGACCTCGATCAGGCCCACCAGGTAGGTGGACAGCTGGGCCGAGGTGAGCTGGGCCCGGGTCCACTTGCCCTCGGCTTCGCCTTCTTCCTGGAAGCCCTTCCCGGTCATGAGACCCAGCGCCTCGTCGTGGTCCATGGTGCCCGCATGCACGCCGTGGTCGATGATGGCGTTGAGGCACAGGCGCAGCACCATTTTTTGCCGCTGCAAGCTCACAGCGGGCCCACCGTAGCCGTGCTCGGCCATCATCCACTCGGAGTACAGTGCCCAGCCCTCGACGAAGGTGCCGCTCGAGAACACCGCACGCACCGGCGAGTCGAAGCGGGCGTCGTGGGCCAGCTGCAGGAAGTGACCGGGCATGGCCTCGTGGATGGTCAGCTCGTGGAGCATGGCGTCGTTGTATTCACGGTAGAACGACTCCCTGCGCTCGGCCGGCCAGGCCTGGGGAGGGGGCGCGATGGCATAGAAGGTCTCGCGGTTTTCCTCGAGGGGCCCTGGGGCATCGCAGTAGGCGATGGAGACCCCGCGCTTGAACTCCGGCATCACGATGATCTGCACCGGCTCGTCGGGCAGGGTGACCAGCTGATGTTCGGACACAAAGGCGGTGGCTTGCTCGAGGGTGTCCTGGGCATAGGCGATGATGGTGTCGTCGTCGGCGTGGGTATCGGCGATGCGGCCCAGGACCTTGCGGATCAGCGCAGCCCGGGACGCTTCGTCTTCCATGGGGGTCAGCGCTTCATTGGGGAACAGCTCGCCGTGGTAGGCGGCGGCTTCGACGGCCATCTGCTCGGTGGTGGTCTCGAGCAAGGCCCAGGCATGTTCCTGGACTTGATCGGCGGTGAGATCGGTGTCCAAGGAGTACTGAAGCTTTCGCTCCCACAGCTCTTGTCCGATGCGGAACTCGTCGCTGCTGCGGGGCAGTAGATCCTGTTCGAGGAATGCCTGGTAGTCCCGCAGCGCTTGTTCGGCCGCGTCGGCGGCGGCATCGAGCTCGACGCGCTGTGCTTCGGGGAAGTCCTGGCGCAGGGGGCCGTCCACCCAGCCCACCAGCGCGGTGACCTGGTCGATGGCGGTCTGGGTGTGCACCGCGGGGGGACGGTCCAGCCGTGCTTGGGCCTGGGCGAGGAAGCCGGGCAGGCCCTCGAGCCGACCCTGAAGGCTGGCCATGCGCTGCTCGACCGGCGCGAACTCCCGGGACACCAAGCCGTCGAGGCCAGAACTGACAGTATAGGCGGCGTACAGCGGGTTGGTCTCCCAGCCCCGCAGCTGCTCGATGGAGAAGATGGCAGAGTCGATCTGGTGGGCCAAGATGGCTGCGTCCACACGCTGTTCGTCGCCCAGGGCCTTGGCATCGATGCCCTCGAGCTCCACCTGCAGGTTCGCAGCCCAGGAGAGCTCGTGTTCTTCGGCGAGGGCGGAGACGTCCGGCCAGCGGTCGTCGAAGCGGTGATCACCCAAGTAGGTGGCCGAGACCGGGTTGCGGACCAGCCAGTCCTCGAGGAAGCGGGCGCCCAGCGCCTCGAACTGTTCACCGGCCGTGGCAGTCATGACGGGCTCCGGGGGTGGGGTGTGGGCGCAGGAGCACAAGGCGAGGGCCAGCAAGGCCCAGCGGGGGCTGGAGGACATGGTAAAGCTCCGGGGTCAGGGGCCGACACCGCAGAGCTCTTCGCTGTCTTCGTCCCAGTCGTGCATGCCATCGATGACAAAGGTCTGCATGCCGCCGTTGCCGAAGTCCATCCCGAAGAAGACCGCGTCGCGCCACATCGCGTACATATGGAGGGTCTGGTCGCCTCGAGGGAAGTAAACCTCGAGCTGGTAGTCCTGGAACATGC